>Ga0209373_10001967_pt1 | contig 22090 bp, 24 predicted proteins | sample Higcelweek5metaG_FD_187173 | JGI IMG/M metagenome (GOLD analysis project Ga0209373, IMG submission 187173) | Freshwater pond sediment microbial communities from the University of Edinburgh, under environmental carbon perturbations - High... | ecosystem: Environmental > Aquatic > Freshwater >... | reverse complement strand
AGTGATTGGTCGTTATATATAATCAAGTAATGACATCTGGCTGATTTTTGCAGTTGACGAAAGTGTTGCCTCTAATGCGGTCTGCTGACTTGTCTGCTGAATGGCAAGTTTATATGTATCAGCAAGGAGCGTCGCATCCCGCAATGTTGCCAGTGTATTATTATTGTACGTATTCAGATCAACCATTGTTTGTACACGTTTGCGCTTGGATGCCACATCGCTCTGTGCATTGGTAATCTGCTCCGTACCATCCTCAAGATCGCTGGCGTTCTGCCTGATTACCGAAAAATCAGGGTTGGCACTGTTAAGCTGGGTAATCAGAGAATCCATTGCAGATAGGATATTCTTGTTACCGTAAGGCTGGGTGGCTGCGGTATCGGCAGTCAGAATCTGTTTGCCTAATACGTTCATAGTCAGGTTAGAGTTCTGCCTGACCTCAACATCCATAGTGGCTTCATTGGAAGTAGCCGAGTCATAGGGAGGACCGGTGACCGAAAATGGTGGAACATTGGTGTCTGTACCGGCAAAGATGTATTGGTCTCCATATTGTGTATTTCCCATATCTACGAGCTGTTTCTTCAGCTCGGTCAGTTGAGATGCAACGTTTTTCAGCTCGGTTGCATCCTGGCTACCACCAGAAATTGCAGAAACCACTGAATTTGCCTGCTTCATAATTTCTTGCATCCCAGTAAGAGCTGTTTCCGAAAAACTCAACCAGGTGTCAGCCTTGTTCAGATTACTCAGATACTGGGTACCAGCCTGGAACTTATCATTCATATCAAGCAGATAGCGCGTATTTATCGGATCATCACTGGGCCGGTTGATCGTTTGCTGACTGGCCAGCTGCTCTTGTATCTTATCCAGTACTGCCCGATTCTTCTGGATGTTGTACAGCGCATTTTGAGACGACATATTGGGAGTTACTCTCATTGTTTTCTCCTAACCAACCATACCAAGTGCTATATCAAGCATCTCGGTTGCTGTCGTTATTAATTTAGCAGAAGCCTGGTAAGAACGTTGGTACTGCAACAGAGTTGTCAGCTCCTCATCAAGCGAAACACCAGAGTTTGATTCTCTCAAGTTAGTAAGCTGATTTACAAATGCCTCTGACTGGCTTGCTTGATTTTCAGTAGATTTAACCGCAAGGCCTACTTCAGAGACCAGTGAATCATAGTAGGAACTAAACGTCGCTCCAAGGGTTGCATCTGTCGTATTAGCCAACTTGGCCAGTGCCAAGGCATTACTATTATCTCCGCGCGAGGTTGTCAATGAAGCCGCTATCTTACTCGTACCACCGACACCAAGCACGTTGGCATCAAGGTTGATGGATGCGGCAGTTGTTCCGGCAGCATCAAAAAAGGCTCCACCGGCAGCGCCATTTAAATCGTAGGTTGGGCGGCCACCTGTACTCACATGCAGTGCATTAACGTCTGAAACAATCTGAGCAGCCAGTGTATTTACTTTTCCAAGATAGTAGGGAATCGTAGTATCTCGTAGCTCAAGTAACGCCCCTATTTCACCTTTACTGTTATTGGCACCGCCAACAGTGGCTGTAATGTTGGTGTCTGTAGCAGGATTCGTAGCAGCTGGTGGATTTCCGACTGCTGTTACAAACACAGAATTGGTTGTTGCTGGCGCCACCACGCTGGTATACATGGTGGCATAGGTGTCACCAGTCACCAACGCTTGCCCACCTAACGCCTTTACATCAGTTGTTCCATCTGCATTTTCAGTATAGGTTATACCAACCTGCTCGCTCAGATTACGTACCAATAGATCACGACGATCCCGTAACTCGTTAGCGTTGCCACTGACCAGCTCAGTCGTCTTAATCTGACCATTCAGCTGGGCTATATCCTTCAAGGTAGCGCTGACATCAGCTGTTACCGTCGTAAGGCTTACATCCTGAGCTGATTGGGCGTCAGTCAGGGATGTACTGACGGTATGAAAGGTGTCAGCAAGTATCTGTCCTTGAGTCAGCACAGCCTGACGTTCAGGTATTCCACTGGGATTCAAGGTTAAATCCTGCCACGCATCAAAGAAATTGGTTATCGACGCACCAATACCATCATTTGCTATCTCATTAAAGGCAGGTTCAATTTGCGATAGCACCTGCGACTTGAGCGAATCATGCCCGGATGTGCTATCTGCATTTACCAGTTGCTGCTGTAGCAGGCTGTCATAATAACGCTCAACGGCGGAGATCTTGACACCGGTTCCCAGTGGAAAACCATTGTGATTTGTAGGGGGTGCCGTCTCAAGGATTACCCTTTGGCGTGAATAGCCCTCAGTATTAACATTTGCAATGTTTTCGCTGACTACTTCAGTAGCCACCTGGTATATCTTAAGGCCAGCCTGACCAATCTGAAAGGTTGCACCGATACCCATAACTACGCCTCCCTGTTAACCATAACTGCGCTGGTTTGAGCGTTTGAAAGGTAAGTACCTCGTGCCCCGTAGGTGTTTGAGGCATTTACAATTCTGAGTATAAAACCAAGCGATTCATTTACTACTCCCAAAAACTGCTCCAACATTTCTCTGTTCTGGTTCGCAAGCACGGAAACAGCAGAACCGGCTTGTTTTGTTGCCTGTTGGAGCGGCTCAACCTGTGCCCGCATAGCTGTCGGCATTTTGTGTAACATGTCAGTTAATGATATTGATGTTAACAAACCAAGCTGAGTAGCAGTATCAGCCATAACAGTACGTAGCGTCTCTGCCACCTTTCGTTGTCTGTTAACTAACTGTTCTTTTTGACTGTTTAAAGCCTCCATCATCGGTGTATTTAGGCTGACAATCGCTTTCTGCTCATCCTGAAGCGCTTGTTCCAGTTCCTTAAGCACCGATAATTGCTCTAATAGTACATCTGACAAACGATTTGCCATTGCCATTACTGCTCCTCGCCTTTTGTCGTCGTTGTCTTACGTACTGGAACCGCATAGGTTTTCAGTAATTCTTTTTCAATCATTGAGGCAATACTGCCGTTACCACCCCGTTTTGATGCAGCAGCGGCATATTCCTGATCAAGCATAGAGCGGTAGGTTTCCTCTGCATTACCACCGCCAGTCAACTTATCCTGTGGTACAGTTGCCCTCATCGATTTCAACATCATCCCGGTAAAGAGAGACTCAAAATCCTGAGATATCTTTTTCAGCTGTTTGCGTTTGGCATCGGTCAGTTGTTCACCTGTTACTTTTGCTCGGTTTGCCAACTGTTCAGCCTTCTGGTCCTGTACAAGCAGGTCAGGTACTTTAATAAGTGTACTGCTTTCCATCATGATTATCCTATCGGTAGCTTTGCCTACTTACTAAACCTGTTATATGATGACCAACTCACCCTGTAACGCCCCAGCAGCCTTGATGGCTTGCAGAATAGATATCAGATCCCGGGGGGTGACACCGAGCAGATTCAGGCCTCGGACAACATCGCCGATTGTGTTTCCTTCAGGCAGCACCGAAAGCCGTTTTTGTTCTTCTTGTACTTTTAGTTCAGTACGGGGGACCTCTTTGGTATCCCCCTTGCTAAGTGGATTCGGCTGAGAGACCTTTGGCGTTTCCTTAACGGTCAGTGCCAGATTACCATGGGAAACTGCAACGCCCGAAATCCTTACCTTATCCCCCATCACAATCGTACCGGTCCGTTCATTAACAACCACTCGTGCCGGAACATCTTGTGTCACCTCAAGATTTTCCAGCTGTGCAATAAACTCTACCGGACGTGAAGCAAATTCATCTGGAATTTGGACCGTCACAGAACCACCATCACTACTTCCAGCAACACCATTAAATTTACTGTTGATAGCCCCCACGACCCGAGACGCAGTGGTGAAGTCCGACTGCGCCAGATTAAGACGCAGGCTGGATTTTCCTGACAGAACATTGGGGAGTTCTCGTTCGACCAACGCCCCCCCACTTATCCTTCCCGCCGTAGGATGATTCTTGCTAGCGGATGCCCCTTGTCCACCAAAGGCAAAAGAATTAGTAAGGACCGACCCCTGAGCAACCGCATAGACCTGATTATCAGCACCTTTTAAAGGTGTCATGATCAAAGTACCACCGGCAATGGTTTTGGCGTCTCCCAGCGAAGATACGGTGACATCAAGCTTGGTACCCTGCTTTGCAAAGGGAGGTAATGTTGCAGTAACCAACACAGCAGCAACGTTCTTAACCTTGACATCATTCCGATTAATGGTGACGCCCATCCGTTCCAGTATGCTTACCAGAGACTGTACCGGGAATTTGGTCTGGTCGCTATCACCGGATCCGTTCAATCCAACAAGTAAACCGTAACCTACCAACTGGTTGTCTCGAACTCCATCAAAAGCTGCAATATCTTTAATTCTGGCTGCCTGAGCAGAAGGAACAATCATCAAAAGTAGCAAAGCAGTAAAAATCAGCTGTTTCATAGCACCACCTTAAAATGGCCAGAGTACGTCAACCACATTCATTAACCAGCCCGGTTTTTGCCGGTCTGAAATAATCCCTTCACCGGCATAGCTTATCTGAGCATCAGCAATGAAGATTGAGTTTATTGTATTTTCAGCTGAAATATCACGCTGGCGAATCGTTCCTCTTACGGTTACTATCTGGTCTTCATTGTTTACTTTGACATTACGGCGCCCTTCTATTTTCAGATTACCGTTTGGTAAAACATCGATTACCTTGGCAGAAATGGTAGCTGACAAGGACTCCTTACGGGAGGTGGAGCCACTCCCGTCAAATTTTGAACTGGCCTTGGCGTCAATCAGCTTTTCAAGATTCCCATTCGTTCCGCCAATATTATTTAACAGTATACCTGCACTCTCCAACCCCATGAAGGCAGGTATCCCGGCACTTAATTCACTGGAACGACCGGTTGCCGTAGCTGCCTGCTTACTGGCACTTGCGGTTTCTGTAACTATAATAGTAACAATATCTCCAACCCGGCGGGCCTTTCCATCTTCAGTCAGGGAAATTGAGGATGCCTGCCAAATTGAACCATTAGCATAGGTATTTGTTGGCGGCTTAAGCTGCTGATCAAAACTCGGACTAATCACTTCAGTCTGTTGCATCACACAGCCCGAAAGTGAAATGGCGCAAAACACGATCAAATATCTAATCATCATATCCACTCCACATTAAAAACCAACCTGAACGGTTGAGGCATCCACTATCCGGGCAGGAATTTCCTTATTTGAAAGCATATTCTGGACACGTATCAGGTCGCCAACCCCACCGGCACTTTTGGCACGGCCAGATACCGTAATTCTAATTCCTGTGTTTTCTGCCACGATCGTCACCAACTGTCCGCTAACAATAACCGGCACGCTGACCAGTTGATTGCTTCTGATAGGTGTTCCTTCACGCACAGTTGTCCGCAGCTTCTTACCCACCACATCCTCCAGACTCTTGACCGGATATCCTCCAGACTGGACAAGATCCTGCTTTTGCAATCGTAAATCATCCAGCGTCAACACCGTACCTGCCAGCAATTGCCGGGTTGCGGTGACCATATCAGTCCTTGCGTCAACCTGAAGGCGTAGCGGAATATTTTTTTCAATAACACCATTTACACGAACCACCAGTGCAACACTGACAGCCCCCCATCCATTCCAGCCAGATGGCGCTACCAGCTCAAGCTCTCTGGGGCCACTTGTGATTTTCACCCCCTTGGGTATTGACAGCTGGCGAATTGCTATCTCCCAACCTCGACCTTCCAGCTTTTCCATCAGGAAACGGTTTACCGCTTCCCTGACTTCCTGTTCCGGCAAAAGAATCGAGCTCGGGGTCGCTGCCTGTCCTGCCACTGCAAACGCGAAAAGGCATAAAAAACCAAGCAAACTACCCCATACAACTTTAGAAAACATCGGTTATCGCTTCAGATTATTGGCGTTTTGCAGCATTTCGTCAGAGGTGGTAATCGCCTTTGAGTTTGCCTCATATGCACGCTGCCCGATAATCATGTTAACCATCTCTTCTGCTAGGTTAACGTTACTCATTTCAAGAAATCCCTGGCTGATCGTTCCCAAACCGGTCTGCCCCGGTGTACCGGTCGTTGCATTACCAGAGGCATCGGTCTGCTGGTAAAGGTTTTTACCAATTGAAGAAAGACCGGACGGGTTAGTAAAATTGGCCAACTGAATATTTCCAACCGTCGATGCTGTTGTCTGGCCAGCCTGGACTGCCGATACGGTACCATCGCTACCGATGGTAATTTTAGTGGAGTTGGCCGGAATGACAATCTCTGGTAACATTGGAAAACCGTCAGAGGTAACCACACGTCCGTTACTATCCATTTTAAAGGCGCCTGCCCTGGAATAGGCGGTACTGCCGTCCGGCATCTGTATCTGGAAAAAACCATCTCCTTCAATGGCAACATCCAGTGCATTACCCGTGTTCGAAAAATCTCCCGGGGTAAACTGTTTGGAAACCGCTGCCAACTTTGAGCCCATACCAAACTGTATTCCCACCGGAATCTGAGCTGCACTGGTAGAAGGTGAGCCAGGATTCTGTACCGTCTGATACATCAAATCCTGAAAATCCGCCCGACTCTTCTTGAATCCGGTCGTATTTACGTTGGCAAGATTGTTGGATATCACGTTCATGTTTTGGGTCTGCGTGTTCATACCTGACGCTGCAGTCCATAATGATCTCATCATAGTTGATTACTCCTTATTAAATTAGACTCGGCCCAGTTCATTTATAGCTTTGGAAGTCATATCATCAAAGCTGCGTACCGCACGTTGGCAGGTTTCAAAATAGCGGCTTGTCTCCACCATTTGCACCATTTCTCCTATTGAATTTACGTTTGACTGCTCAAGCGCCCCCTGTGACACCGTGGTGAGAGGTCCGGCCGGTCGTGGCACAACACCGTTACCGGCAACAAACAGAGTTCCTGCTGTTTTGGTTAACTGGTACGGTTTTGGGAAATCAAAGATAGCCAGACTGGCAACCGCTTCGCCATTAAGGGTAATATTTCCTTCAGCGTCCACCACCGGTTTACCACCAGTGGCTTGTGCCGTAACGTCAATTTTGATCGGCTGGCCGTCAGCAGGTTGGTCTCCAGCCTTTGAGAGTACGGGATAGCCGTTTGCGGTTACCAGTGTACCATCATTTGACAAACGGAAATTGCCCTGGCGGGTAAAGGCTACACCGTCAGGAGTCCTGACCACAAAGAATCCTTCGCCCTGTAGTGCCACATCCAGAGTGTTCCCGGTCTGCACCAGAGCCCCCGACGAATAATCGGTAAGCAGCCGTTCCTGCAGCAGCACAGGATCTGCAGTCTGGCCGGTCGGTACTGCTGGCGGATTCTGGCTTCCTGCCAGAACAGATTCAAAGGCCAATCGATCCTGCTTGAATCCTGTTGTAGCTGCGTTAGCCAGATTCGACGCAATTATATCCAGTCGTTTCATGGCCGACACATTCCCGGATAGTGCTGAATACATACCGCTATTCATAGAGTACTCCTCACAAACCTTTCAAGGTTTAAAAGACTTAAGCTTTCCCTTCAATCTTGTCATGGCCTGACTTAAAATCTGGCAAATACGGGATTCTGTCAGTCCCAGAACAGCTCCTATCTCCTTCAGATTCATCTCTTCGTAGTAGTAGAATGTAACCGCCAGACGTTCCTTTTCAGATAGGGTCTCAATAGCGATACCCAATGCTTGAGCTACCTGTGTAGCCATTGCCTGACACTGTGGTCCCTTGTCTTCATCATCACCAAGAATATCGGCCAGACTTAAGGAATGTCCCTCATCATCATCCCAACTATCATCAATACTTATAAAGCTGTATTCGTGAATATCTTCAAGCAGGACATGATAATCATCCATACTGATCTGCAAGGCTTCTGCCATCTCTTCCCCGGTAGGGTTCCGGCCTAATTGGCACTCCTGACGGTGCATCTCCCGCTCTACCATTTTACATTTATCACGCATGGTACGGCTCAAGTGATCATTTGCCCGTAATTCATCAAGGATAGCTCCCCTGATATGTTGCTCTGCAAAGGTCTTAAACTGCACCCCGCGTCCGGCATCAAAACGATCAGCTGCATTGATTAAGCCGATCACTGCAGCACTGGAAAGATCCTGTGGATCAAGATGCGCGGGCAAATGTGCGGTAAAGCGGTTCACCAGATAGCGCACCAGAGGCAAGTGTGTGGTAATCATGACCTCTCGCAACTGCAGACACCGCTCCTCAGCCTGCTCTGCATACGCATTAAGCCGACTCATGCTCCATGTCCTCCCGACTCCTCAAGGTAGCGTCGGAAGAAAAACTGGATATTCCCCTTTAGTCCGGTCTGACGGGCATTTTCAACAATCCTTTTGGCTAACGTTGAAAAACAGTTGGATGCTTCAGAATCTGGATATAGCTCAAATACCGCTTTTTGCTTCTTAACCGAATCGATCAAACGCTCATCCCGGACTACACAGCCGAGATAATCCAGCGATATATCCAGAAAACGCCCCGATACATTGGCCAACTTCCTGAAGACCTCTAACGCGTCCTCACTGTCACGGGCCATATTGACCAACACCTTGAAATGATGCTCAGAATAGCGCGTTGCGAGAAGCTTGATCAGTGCATAGACATCAGTAATCGAAGTCGGTTCCGGCGTAACTACCACCAGTATTTCCTGTGCTGCCACCGTAAAGTATGTGACATTTTCCGAGATACCAGCCTCGGTATCGATAATCATAATATCAAACTCATCTTCAAGCATGTCCAACTCATCGAGCATTCTGAGTTTTTCATGTTGTCCAAGGCTTGTGTACTCTTGAACCCCTGATCCCGCAGGGATCAGTTTAATACTGGGGGTAACCTCAACAATGATCTCTGACAAACTTTTTTCACCGGACAATACGTGATTAAGATTATACTGGGGAGAAAGCCCAAGAAGCACATCTAAATTACCAACCCCCAAGTCACCATCAATAATCAGAACCTTCTTTCCGAGAGTCGCCAAGGCAAAAGCAAGGTTTGCAACTACGTTGCTTTTACCTACACCACCCTTTCCGCTGGTGACAGAAATAACCCTGATCCCCTGTTGATATGACAACTGTGTTGCGGTATTACTGTTTTGGATTGGCTGTTTGTTATTTCGAGCCATCTGCCGAAGGGTATCAGCCTGATCTCCGGTTCCACGTACAGCACTCATTATGCTGCCTCCTTGAGAATCAGGTCGGCGAGCTTTTCAGAAGTTGCAACTTCAATATCCTCCGGCACCTTCTGTCCTGTTGTAAAGTAAGCAAGCTGCAGATTAGCTTTAAGCAACAGGTTAACAATACAACCCACACTTTCGCACTCGTCCAGCTTGGTGAACACCACTTTACTAATCGGCAATATACTGAACCGGTTGAGAATTTCTTCCAGCTCTCTGTCTTTGGTAGTAGCAGAGAGACAGAGATAAATATCAGCCTGGACGGAATTTCCTAAAAATACTTTCATTTCCTCCAATTTGTCGGTGTCTTTATGACTACGTCCCGCTGTATCAATTAAAATCAAGTCGCAGTCAGCATGCCGCTCCAGTGCCCGCTCCAATTCTTTTGGTGTTGAGCCCACCTCCAACGGGATTCCCATGATCTTGGTATACGTCTTAAGTTGCTCTACAGCTCCAACACGAAAGATATCCATAGTAATAAGAGCAACCTTGTTACCACGATTCAGCGCATACATTGCGGCCAACTTGGCAGTGGTAGTGGTTTTACCAACCCCGGTGGGGCCAACCAAGGCAATTACACGCGGTGCATTCTTTTTCATCCGCAGATTACCTGCAAAACGAATCAAACGCCCGAAGGTTGCACCCAAACGTCCTTTTGCTGCCCCTTCACCCTGTTCCAATGGCAGCGTATTCATGGTTGCAATAATTTTGCCCTGCAGCTCAGGTTCAATTCCTTGGCGATCCAACTCTTGTTCAAGCGGCAATTTCACTGCTTCTGCAGTCTTCTTTTCAGGCTCTGCCGATCTGGAAACGGCAACATCAGGCCACTGTACAGGCTTGACGTCTCCTTCCTGATTCTTGGCCAGGGTATCAAGCAACATCTTTTTAATATCCTCTAACTCCTGACGAGGAATGCTTGTAAAGTTGGCTCCATTGCCATCTGTTTTTTCTTGCTGTTTTTCCGGCGTGGTTAGCTGATCTTGCTGCTTTTGGCGCAACTCCTCCTCTTTCTTTGACATAAGCTCAACTTTATCACGCAAATCCCGCAACTCTCTGGCAAGCGGTGCAAGCATCGAATTTTCAAACTCTTCTTTGGCTGTCCGTTCACGCTCCGGTCGCTCTCTAACAAGTGGAGGCGGTGGAGGAGGTGCCGGACGATGTGGGTCAATGGCAGCAGTTACCTTAATTACCTGTTTACTAAAGAAGCCAAGAACCCCTCCCTGCTTCTCCTTTTTAGTTGAGAGAATCATGGCGTCAGGGCCCAGTTCGGCCTTTACCTGCCGCAAAGCCTCTGCCATGGTTAAAGCTTGAAAGGTTTTAACCAGCATGGAAGGTCACCACTCCTAATGACTGTATTTTGACATTTTGCGGAATTTCGTTATGGGACAGCACAGCAACATGGGGTACAAAACGTTCTATCAACTTTTTGACATGGCGACGAATAGATGGAGAAGCCAAAACTACCGGTTGAGCACCATACATACCAAATCGGTCAACCATGCCCCGCACTGACGCAATCACCTGCTGCGCGGACCCTGGCTCTATCGCAAGATAACTGCCCTGATCTGATGGCTGAATCGCCTCAGCTATCGCATCTTCCACCTCCCGATCAATCGTCACAAGATAGAGCGTATCGTCCTCCATCTTAAACTGATCCACGATAAAACGGCCTAGCGCCTGGCGCACAAATTCGGTCAGGACGTCAGGGTCCTTGGTGAGTCCGGCATAATCTGCCAAACTTTCCAGAATAGTACGTAAATCCCTGATTGAAACGCCTTCCTTGAGCAGGTTTTTTACAACCCGCAGCACAACACCAAGCCCAAGTTGTCCTGGTATCAACTCATCCACCACTTTGGGCGCTGAAACCGCAACATTGTCCAGCAACTGCTGCATCTCCTGACGTCCGACCAGATCCTGGGCGTAACGCCTGATGGTTTCGCTAATGTGAGTGGCTATAACCGTCGTACTATCCACAACTGTGTACCCGTTAACCTGGGCCTGTTCACGATCCTCATTACGTATCCAGACTGATGGAAGGCCAAAGACCGGCTCCTTGGTCGAAGGCCCCGGTAATTGGGCCATGACCGCTCCAGAATCCATCGCCAGATACTGACCAGTTAACTCACTTCCACCGACTTTGGCCCCTCGAATAAGAATATTATATTCATATGGTTTTAGTTGCAGGTTGTCATGAATATGGATCGGCGGAACCACAAAACCCATTTTCTGGGCGAACTGTCGCCGGATAGAACGAATACGCTCCAGCAACTCACCATTCTGGGAAGCGTCAACCATCGGCACCAAGCCGTAACCAACCTCCAGCTCAAGCGTATCAAACGGCCTGATAGCCGACGCCTTGTCCTGTGCCTCCTCGTCAACAGCAGCTTCTGCAGCAGCCGCTTCTTCCTCTACTACCTGAGCCATTTCACGGGACATACGACCGATCAGCCAAGAAGTCCCGGATAATAGAAGAAAAGCAAAATGTGGGAGCCCGGGAATCAGCGCAAAGAGGAACATAACCCCGGAAACGACATAAAACGCCTTGGGGTAATTAAGAAACTGTCCGGTTAGTTCTTGCCCGAAGTTATTCACATCGGCAGACCGGGTGACAATAATACCGGCCGCTGTGGATATGATCAGAGCTGGTATCTGGGCAACCAATCCTTCCCCAACAGTTAATAGGGTGTAGTTGGTTAACGCGACATCAAGAGCCAGGCCCTGTTGCCAAACGCCAATTATCAAACCGCCAAAAATATTTACGAGCATAATCAGAATACCAGCGACAGCATCTCCGCGTACAAACTTGCTGGCACCATCCATTGCACCGTAGAATTCAGCTTCTCGACGAATTTTATCACGCCGCAAGCGGGCTTCTTTTTCTGTCAAATAACCGGCAGACAGATCGGCGTCAATTGCCATCTGCTTGCCTGGCATCGCGTCGAGTGTAAATCTGGCAGAAACTTCTGCTACCCGTCCGGCCCCCTTGGTGATAACCACGAAGTTAATAATAACCAGTATCAGAAACATAACTGCACCGACAACATAGTTTCCACCTACCACGAACGTTCCGAAAGCCTTAATCACCGCCCCGGCCGCATCAGCCCCCTCTCCCCCGTGCATCAGGATCAGCCGGGTTCCTGCGACATTAAGGGACAGCCTGAAAAGCGTTGTAACCAACAGGACAGAAGGAAACACCGAAAAATCTAAAGGATGGAGGGTATAGAGACAGACTAGAAGAATAGCAAGCGCAATAGTGATATTGGCTGCAAGAAAGATATCCAGTACAAAAGCAGGCAATGGAATGATCATCAGAGCCAATACTCCGATCACCGCCACTGCAACGTATATATCCGAGTTTTTTCTAAAGTTACTTAGTTCAAGTGCTTGGACTGAAGTCCCGTTTGCCATGGTAAGCCACATCCTTATGGCCATTATGGCCTGTTGGGTCTGGAGCTATCGATACAGCCCTAAACTCAATTTATTATGCAGGTTTCATGCCGCCAAAATCCTGCTATTATTCTACATCAATCAGCCTAGAGATCTGAATACTAATAGCTTTTTTGCTTGTTATGCTTGATTGAAAACAATCAAATTGTCATAAATTTGACCAAGTCTGAATTATGACACTTAATCTATCGACATCACATAACGCCTTTCAGGCGATAAACATATGCGAGGACTTCTGCAACAGCCGCATACAAGGCTTCGGGAATTTCCTGATTTTCTGCAACCTGCTCATAAAGTTCTCGGGCAAGAAAACGGTTTTCCACTAAAGTTATCTTATTCTCACGGGCCATCTCCTTGATTGCCAGAGCCATTTCATCAGCCCCTTTTGCAATAACCGTTGGAGCAACCATTTTACTACGATCATATTTAAGCGCTACGGCAAAGTGCGTTGGGTTAGTGATAACAACGTCCGCTGTGGGAATGATTTTGGTCAATCGTCTACGAGCCGCCTGAAATTGCAACTGCCTGATTTTACTTTTTACCTGCGGATTTCCCTCCAGGTCTTTATTTTCGTCTTTAACTTCCTGCTTCGTCATCTTGAGGTTCTCTATATAGCGCCATTTGACATAGACCATATCCAGAACAGCAATTACAATCATAATTCCACAGGTATGGGTAACAATTTTAAAGGCGACATGGCCCGTGTAGGCCAGTATCCCATTTACGTCAGATTCAGCCAGCACGGTGATATTTTGCATCTCATCACGCATGACTCGATAGGCGATCCAGCCGATCACAAAGATCTTGATCATTGATTTCAGAATTTCAACCAAGGCTTCCTTATTGAATAGCTTTCCAAAACCGTCAATAAAATTAAGTTTAGAAAACTTTAGTTCCAATCTGCCCCATTGAAAATCAAGCCGTCCATTATCCTGAACAACATGGGTGACTATTCCTGTTATCATGATGGTAAGTATGATCGGTGTAATTAACAGCAGAATTACACCAAAGATCTTCAGCATCAAAACATAAACATTCTGTTCAGTCAGCTCAAAGCTGCCGATTTTGGAGTAGACCTCAATCGTTGTATTTTGCAACCCATGAACCAGATAACTGCCAAGAAGATTAAGAATCAGGATACCAGCCAACAGGGTAAGACTCTGATTCATCATCTGAGAGGTTGGTGGCGACCCTTCCTCTCGTGCCTTTTCTAATTTCCGGCCTGTAGGTTTCTCTGTTTTAGAGTGTTTATCCTCGTCAGACAGCGATCATCCCCCCTTCCCCAGTAACCTGAATACCGTTGCAACCTGTCCAGCAAGAGTACCAAAGGCTATCTCAAGCACATGAAAGAAGAGCAAAAGGGTCATCCCCAGCACCATAAACCCCAGGCCAATATTTAGCGGAAAGCTAACCATGAAAACGTTCATCTGAGGAAACGCCCTGGCCATTATTCCCAACACCACACTGGTCAATAGCAACGTTACCATAACCGGTGCGGCCAGACGAATACCCAGAATAAAAACGTCTGATGTACTTTTAACCAAAAATTGCAGGAGGGCCTCATTCATCTTCCAGCCTCCCAGCGGTATGATTGTAAAGCTGTCTGAAATGGCACGTATAAATGAATGATGGATGTTAAGCGAAAGAAAAAACAGGCTGGCCAACAAGCTCTGCATAACCGACATGATCTGCATCTGGTTACCCATGTTGGGATCAATCAAGGACGAGATACTAAAGCCCATCTGAAGTCCTATTATCTGACCGCTTAATTCAACAGCGGCAAAGATTATCTGGGTGATAAAAGCTAATGTTAACCCGATCATCAGCTCCTGTATCACCAAAAGGCCTATGCCAAAAACATCAGATGGCACTTCAGGGCGAGCAATATGGAGTGTAGGAAGACAAACTAATGTTATGGCAAGGACAGTAACAACCTTGATTCTCGTTGGAAGTCGGCGCCCCCCGAATATCGGTAACGCCGTAAATAGACCCGCTATCCGGCACAACACCAAAGCAAATAAAAAAATATCTGCCGGTTCAGGCAGGGGGGTAACAAAGGGGAACATGACGCTCTAGCGCCGCATCATTGCTATAAGCGCGTATATCTCACGGGTAAAATCACTCATGTAACTCATCATCCAAGGAAAGAAGATAATAATGGCAACCATAACAGCTACAATCTTGGGAGCAAACGCCAAAGTTGCCTCATTGATTGAAGTCACCGCCTGAAATACACTGATAGCAAGTCCTACCACCAGACTAAAAAATAGTAACGGCGCAGAAAGCAACAGGGTTGCCTCAAAACTTCGACGGGCAAGCTGAACCACAAGCTCTGGAGTCATTACGCTTCCTTTCTATCCAAAGCTCTTGACCAGTGAGCTAATCACCAGCCCCCAGCCATCAACCAGTACAAACAAGAGGATTTTAAATGGCAGTGAGATCATAACCGGAGGTAACATCATCATACCCATTGACATAAGTACCGAGGCGACCACCATATCAACTACGATAAACGGAATGTAGATCAAAAACCCGATCTGAAAAGCAGTGCGCAGTTCAGAAATCATAAAAGCAGGAACTATGGTAAGAGTAGGAATTTCATCAGCGTTTTTTGGACGGGCCTGCTTGGAAAGACTTACGAATAACCCCAGATCCTTTTCTCGAGTCTGAGAAAGCATGAACTTTCTAACCGGCTGAACAGCCTTTTCAAACGCCTGATCCTGAGAAAGAGTACCAGCTTTATAGGGCTGGTAAGCATTAGTGTTAATCTGCTGCCAGACAGGGGTCATGATAAAGAACGTCAAAAAAAGAGATAACGCCAGTATGATCTGGTTAGAAGGAGCTTGCTGAGTTCCCATGGCAGTACGCAAAAAAGACAGTACCACGACTATTCTGGTAAAGGAGGTCGTCATAATCAAAAGACTTGGTGCAAGTGACAGAACTGTCAACAGCAAAAATATTTGGATTGTTGTAGCAACTTCGGCAGGCTTTGTAGCGGTTCCGACACCGATGTTAAGCGATGGCAATGGCACCGGTGCTGCTGAGACTGATGCAACAGTTGCAAAAGCGAGCGTCAGCAATACCATTAGAATTAACCAGAAGCGTTTGCCATGCTGAGAGATCATAATCCATCCAGATAGTTAGTTGCTGAATTTAGTTACTGCAGGTACCCGCTTCAAAAAAGAGAGGAACGAAGGTTTTTCTAAGATCTCTGGAATCACCTCAATCTCCTCAAGCATGTTGATCTGCTTGATCAGGCCAAGCTGCTCTCCACTGCTGGCAAGCAACAGGTATTCTCCAGCTATTTCAACTAATATTAGAGCCTTGCGTGGACCCATAGCACGAACTTCAAGCACGCGTATATGCTGATTTTCCGACCTAAGCACCGGCATTTTTCGCAGGAGCCGGGTCATCACGTAATACACAAGCAAAATCAATCCTACTACGAGCATAAGCGCTGCAATCATCTGCAGAAAACTGGCTAGAAAACTGAAATTGCTGCCACTATCCTGCCCCGAAGCCCCCTGTACTCTTTCTGGTAAAAACAATAAAAGAACCAGACAGAGCAGATTAAGCCTGTTCACAGAATCCTCTCCACCCGTTCGTTGGGACTTACAATATCTACTAACCGTACACCAAATTTCTCATTTACCACAACTGCCTCACCACGGGCCACCAGCTTTGAGTTGACAAAAATATCAAGCGGCTCACCGGCAAGCTTGGTTAATTCAACTACTGCCCCCTGATTAAGTTGCAGTACATCCTTAACCAGCAGTTTAGTGCGACCTAGCTCCACCGTAACCTGCAAAGGTATGTCAAGGATGAACTCAAGATTCTTCCGCTCATTTTCTGTTTCTGCGGCATCTGGCTTATCAATCACTTTTTACCCCCCTTATTAGTCAGAATGTCGCTAATCTGCATGGCTTTATTGCCATGCCGTATACCAGGCACACCCTGGTATTTTGGCACCCCTTCAACCTTAACCATCAATTCGCTGGTGCAAGGTTTATCCAGCATAATCGTATCGCCCACTTCAAGATCAAGGAGTTCTCTCAGTGATATTCGAGAGTTACCAAGTTCTACCGTTAATTCAAGAGGCGCGTCCAATATTTCAGTAGAAAGCCGGTTTGACCACTCCGGGTCAATGGCCATCAGGTCAAACTGCATCCCTTCCTTCAGTTTGTCCCGAATCGGCTCGATTGTCATAATCGGAACAACAAAAATCATTGTACCGATAGTCTCTTCAATATGTACTTTTACCGTCATGGTTACCACCTGATATTCAGGCGGAACTATCGTAACCAGGCGGGGGTTCATTTCCATTCTCAACAGACTTATTTTAGCGGGATACAGTGGAGTCCAGGCTTTTTCAAGGTCAGCTAACACATCTGTCAAGACCATTTGAACCAGACGCAGCTCAAGATTTGTAAAGAGTCGATTCAGTGTTAAAGCATTTCTGCTGGTTCCTCCCAAAACGCTGTCCACAATTGAAAAGGCAAGTGGCGCATCCATTGCAACCAACGCCGCTCCCTTCAATGGGTCGAGCTTAAAAATTGCCATGCAGACCGGGGAGGGCAGCGTTTGCAAAAAGTCGTCAAACTTGTATGAGCGTGCACCTATCTTCTTAATCTCTACTGATTTGCGTAGACGGTTCGACAGAGTAATTCGACTAAATCGAATAAAACCGTCATACACAATATCAAGGTTAGGCACAAAGCCGCGGTAAGCCTCTGTGTTAAAGAGATCGTAACTGACTGCAGCACCTTCAGCTTTGGATAGCTCCTTTTCAGGTTCAATCCTCCCCTCAAGGACTGCATTCAGCAGCGCCTCTATTTCGGCTTTGCTCAGAATCTTTTCCATGGCCATCAGATCAGTCCGATCAATTACTGGACAACAAAATCAGTAAAATAAACCTTGCTGACCTTGCCTTGAGCCACAATTTTGCCAATGGAAGACAATATCTCTTCCCGCAACTGATTTTTACCCTGAACATCCTGAACTTCTTGCAGGGTCTTGGTAGTCAATACCACCAGAATGGAATCCCTGATTGCTGCTAACTGCCCATCCAGCTCTGCTTTAACCGCCGGGCTAGCCATCTGAAGCTCTATCTTAACCTTCAGGTAGCGTAAATCTTGCCCATCATAGATATTGACAATAAACGGTTCTAGTGAAAATACCGCCGTTGCACCTGCAGCTCCTGCAGCGCCTCCATGTCCGCCTCCAGCCGCAGGTGGTGCGGCTCCTTGGCCACCTTCTGCAGCAGCCGGAGCACCATGCGCACCTGCTCCCTCTTTTTTCTTATCACCCTTGCCCATCATCATAAATGCAACACCGCCAATAACCAGTACCAGCACAGCCGCCCCGATGATGATAAACATCTTCTTTTTACTTCCGCCCTCTGCCGGGGCTTCTGCTGCCTGCTCTTCTTTTGCCATTCGTCCCTCCGCAGTGTGCCTCAAATTACCTGTTGTCATCACAGCATAGCATATTTAAAACGAAAAAATGGTTTTTGCAACTACTTGCAACTAATTTGTGGATATCCCCTACAAAATAATGCCCCCGACTACCAGCAGCACTGTGCAGGTAAACGGGGGCATTACTAAGATTATACAGCAAAACTAACGCTTATCGCTTCAGGTTCAACACCTCTTGGGTCATTTCGTCAGCGGTAGTAATGGTCTTTGAGTTAGCGGAATAAGCCCGTTGGGTCAGGATCATCTTTACGAACTGACCAGCCATATCCACATTACTTTGCTCAAGAGAGTTACTCATAATTTTATTGGTCGTGCCATCAGCTGCTGAAGCTGTAAGTGCTCCAGAGCCTGCGGCAATTGACAGATTCACATCATATAATGTACCACCAGCTTTTTGAAGTGCTCCAACATTCGGTACCACCACAACACCAATTCCTGTAGCGGTTGTTTGTGTCGCACCAGCAGTATCAACATAGGTTATTAATCCAGTATTATTGATTCCTGTAATCTTTGCCGGGTTAGTAAGTGTTATCTTGGCGCCTGCGCTATCCAAAACAAAATAGCCATCTGGATTAATCAGGTTGCCTGCGCTATCAGTACGGAAAGCCCCAGCCCTTGTCAAATAATTGTTACCTGCGGCATCCTGTACTTCAAAAAAAGCAGGCCCCTGCAACGCCACATCAGAGACAATCTCTGTGGATTCAAATGAGCTCTGACTAAAGATATTATCTACCTTTTGAATCTGGGTACCACGTCCAATCTGTGAATTGTTGCCAATATTAGCCGATAGCATATCAGAAAACAGCATCCGACCTGCTTTAAAACCGACCGTATTAACGTTTGCCAGGTTGTTACCGATTACGTTAATCCCTTCGGCATTTGCTAAAAGTCCCGAAACTCCGGTAAACATTGCTGATGTTATACTCATGGTGTGTTGCCTCCTGTTCATGATGGAGAAGCGTCAATCGGTCGGCATCTCCGGGGCTTCCTCAAGAGGACCAGCCCGTTTTTTAGGTTAAATGACTACTGCTGAATCAATATTGGTAAAAACATTTCCCTTCATCTGACTCCGATCCATGGCGGTTACCACAGTACGGTTTTTAACACTAACTACCAAGGCAGCATCTCCCATCATAACCAAGGATTCCTTGCCGCCTTTCTGGGCAACGCTGTTCACTGCCCCCGCCAACTGTTGCAGTTGGTCGCTGCTGAAACTAATATTACGAGACTTCAGGCGATCCAAGGCATGCTGAGAGAATTTTACACCATGGGCCTGATCAAGAATCTTGGAAAAAGATGAATCTCCAACCTGTTTTACTGATTGAGAGCTGGTAGGTTGCGATAGTTTACCAACCGGTTGGATCGGATTGGGAAAATAGATCTGCTCAATCGCACTCATGACACGCTAACGTTAATTACGTTTGCAAGTGGTACTGACGCAGAGCCGATTTTCAACACTGCACTGCCGGTTGATAAATCAACGCCACTTACAATGCCAGTGGTATAGGTTGTAGCAGTTTGGGTCCCACCTGCTGAATCTTTGCCACTTATGGAAAAGCTGTAAGCACCAGCAGCAAGCAGATTACCTTGTCCGTCACAACCATCCCATTGATACGTGCCTGCACCGGCTGCTTGGGCGCCAAGATCCACACTCCGAACCGTCTTACCTGATGCGTCAGTAATGGTCAAGGTTGTGCTGGCAGTTGCTCCTGGCATCGTGTACTTCATTACAGCACTGTTAGTGCCATCAAAACTCACCTGATCTCCAGTAGCTGTAACAGTACCGCCGATCAAGGAAACTGCTGACATTGCGGTGCTGCTGTTTTGTGCAGCCAACAGGTTATTCAATGCAGTTGTCGTGTTATACCCCTGCTCCACCTGGGTCATTTGAGCCAACTGACTCAGCATCTCTGTAGAATCCTGGGGATTGAGCGGATCCTGATTCTGCAACTGGGCAATGTACAACTTAAGAAAATCATCCTTGTTCATGCCAAGATCTTTCTTCATGGCTGCTGCAGCGTCTGTCGTAGTTGTCGTTGCTGTGGTGCCGCTAATGGCAGTACTCATCCGTAAATTACCTCCTTCCACTAAAATCGTACATCAAGAGTTGCTTGGTACTGCGGTACAAAATACTTTATTGATGTTTCACTACTACCAGAATTACTGGTGCTACGTGTTGAGGCATATTGTGATAGTTGCTGTTCTGCAGCCATCTGTCGCCAATCACGAGATTGTTGTGATGAGTTACCATTATTACTACCGGTGGTAACGGAAAAAGATTCCATTTGAATGTTTTGACGAGATAACGTTGCTTTCAGCTCGTCTTGCTGTTGTAAAATGGCGTCACGAACTCCACGAGTCTCTGCTACTATCTCCAGATTGAGACGTTGGTTGTCCATCCGCAGGTTCACCTGCAGATTACCCAGATTCTCCGGTGAAAGCTTCAAGGTTATCTGGTCGTTACCCTGTTTAATCTCATGGCTGGCCAGACGTTCCAGCACTTGCCGTCCTACCTGCTCGGTTGCCACGTTATCTGTCAATACGGAAACCTTTGCATCACCTGCTGCAATCACCTGATGGCCTGTTTGCGGATTAATCAATTGTAGTTCAGCGTTAGGTGTGATCGAAGCCTGTTCTGTTGAAAATCCCGTCAAAACAACTTCTGGCTGTATCGCAACACTTTTCACCAGTTTTGGCACTAATTGTGCATTTTGACTGCCGGAATCAGAGGAGAGATTTCCTTGAGAACCTGAATCAGCTGTTGCAATCATCACATCAGCAGGTTGGGCAAAACGGACTGTTTGCAAAGCTGCTGCGGAACTATTTTTAGTACCGGCTGAAAGTTCTTGCGGCACTATTTGAGCCTCTGCAACCTTTTGAGATACAGCGGTATCAGGAGCCTGAACTTTAGCGGATACAACCACCTGAACAGTGGCTTCTCGTTTCAACTTGTTACTATCTGGTTGGTTCAACTCTTCTGCTGGCTGACCGGTTACTGCTGTTTGCATAGGATTGGATTGGATCTTGTTTGAGTCAGTCAGATTAGTGGCTGACTCCGTTGTCGCTGCAACGTTTGCAGAAAAGATATCTCCTTTAGCTACATCTTTGGAAACGCCCTGGGTCGTTACTGATGTCGGAGAAGCTGTTTGGCCTGGGGGAATCTGCAGATCCGATGTTAGTAGCCCCCCATCTGCGCCAACTTTAGATAGCGTCTGTTTCGCTGCAGACGCAGACGATACTTCTGCCGCTTCAGGGTTACTTGCATCGGTATTTATCAGACCGGCTAGTTTTGACATCTCAGCGGAAGTAGCTGGCTTAGCTGCAGCTACCTGTAATGTTTCTGTGGATACAGCAACACTTTCGGGTGTCTGTGTCAGACCCGCTGCTTTGGGCACCTCATTGGAAAAATTCTGTTTTGCTACAATTGTCTGTGATGATCCATTGGCAACAGGAGTACTAGCGCCAGAGTTTTGCAGATCTGCTACTTTTGGTATCTGACTGAAGACCATTTTGTTTTCAAGAGTTGCTGTTTTTATTGAAGCACCACTGGACGTTAACGAATCTCCTGGACTTATCCCCCCTACAGTTTGGCCTGTAGCCAGTTCATGAGCTTTTGGTTCAGTGTCTGCGACCTGTACCATCTGACTTTCGGCAGCATTTGTTGCAAGTAACTCCTTCCCTGCGACTACTGCGGTAGCAGATGATGCTGTTGCACTCTCAGCAGATGAAGCCAGCTGATCGGATACTTGCTGCTGAACCGTTACTCCAAGCTGATGTGCTGTCAACTGCGCATACATAGCAGCCATTTGGGTGACCATAGTGGTATCTGCTTCTACCGCGTGCGAGTCCTCAACTGCTGTTTCTGATTCCGCACCATTTTGCCTGACCATCTTGCTTGTTGTCGCTGCAGGCTGTGCTGTTGGCGTCTGAGCAGCGCTTTCTTGCTGTTCATTCATTCTTTGACCCAGCATCTTACCAAAAGAATTGCCCGATTCAGCAGAAACCGAATCAACTGCCATATTCACTGCCGTTGT
>Ga0209373_10001966_pt1 | contig 22094 bp, 16 predicted proteins | sample Higcelweek5metaG_FD_187173 | JGI IMG/M metagenome (GOLD analysis project Ga0209373, IMG submission 187173) | Freshwater pond sediment microbial communities from the University of Edinburgh, under environmental carbon perturbations - High... | ecosystem: Environmental > Aquatic > Freshwater >... | reverse complement strand
CCAGGCTGGTACCGCGTCAACCTGACCGTCACCCCCCATTACAAATATCAAGGCGCCCACTTCACGCTGTCGCTGGCCGGACGCCTGGACAAGAAGAAATAGCCCCGCCGCCAAACCCGCCTGTCAGTGAATCCTTTATCCCAGGAGCATTCAGACCATGCCCGTACCCGCCTATCTGACCATCAATGGTGCCAAGCAGGGCTTCATTTCCGAAGGGGCCTATACGGCCGACAGCGTCGGCAATGGCTGGCAGGAAGGCCATGAGAACGAAGTTCTCATCCAGGCTTTCGACATGGGGGTGATGCAGCCGCGCGACCCCAACCATGGCCAGCCCGTTGGCCGCCGCCGCCACCAGCCCGCCAGCTTCACCAAGATCATGGACAAGGCCTCCCCCCTGCTCTGGAAGGCACTCTGCGCCGGGGAGGTGCTGCAACTGGAGATGAAATTCTACCGCACCTCCATCGAGGGGGAGCAGGAGCATTATTTCACCGTGCAATGGACGGACGCCATTCTGGTGGATGGCAAGGGGTATATCCCCAACTGCCTGGACGCCAAGAACGACAATTATGCCCATATGGAGGACTGGCAGTTCGTCTACCGCAAGGTGGTCTGGACACATGAGCGGGCCAGCACCGCCCAGTCTGATGATTGGCGTGAGGGTGTATCTTCCTGAAAGGGCAGCGGGGCGGCACAGGCCGCCCCGATCCCGGCCCCGGTGACAAGGCCGTCCGTTCTCCCCCCAACGGCCCCCCTGCCATCAACGTCCCCGGTGCGAATGGTGGGGCAGCCTTTGCTGCCCCAGTCCGTCGCCACGCTGTCATTGTGGCGGCGGTTCTGGCTCTGGCTGCGCCGTCTGCTTGGATCGGGCTGAGGGCTCTCTCAATCCCGATAGCCCAGCAGACGGCCGACCAGCCCCTCCAGGATGGCGGTTGCCGCCACCAATTCATCCAGTGGTACGAATTCATTGGCCCGGTGGCCCTGCCAGCCGGCACCGGGGCCGAAATTGACAATCTCGATCCCGTCATCGGCGAAGTAACGCCCATCGCTGGCCCCGGTATCCTTCAGGAAGCGGGCGGGCGCATCCGTCACCGCTGCGATGGCGGCTGTCAGCGCGCTGACCAGCGGCCCGTCATGCGGCGCGCGGAAGCCGTTGGTGCCGGTCAGCAATCGGCAGGACAGATGTTCGGCTTCCGGGTGGGCCTTCACCAGGTCTGCAATCTCGGCGAAGGCGTCGGCCAGCTTTTCCTCCGGCAGCAGGCGACGGTCGATTTCCAGACGGGCGAAATTCGGCACCACATTGGTATTCTCACCGCCCCGGAACATGCCGATATTCATGGTGGACTGCTGATCGCCCACCGTGCGGTCGGCCAGCCGGTGGGTCATTTCGGCATCAATATAGGCGGCCAGCCGCAACAGCCGCAGGATGGCATTATCCCCCGCTGTCGGGTTGCCGGCATGGGCGGATTTACCGCGCGCCGTCAGTTCCACCCACATCACCCCGCGTTCGGCGGTGATCAACTGGTTTTCCGTCTGGGTGCCGACCACCAGCATATCGGGCTTCACCGCCCCAATCTCCCGCAGGAAGAAGGCACCGTCGGGGCCCAAATTCTCCTCATCCCCGCAGAAGGTGAAGACAATCTCCCCCTTTGCCGGCCCGCCGCGCCGTGCCACCTGCTCTGCCAACCACAGCTGTGTCGCCATGGAGCCTTTGCAATTACCCGCCCCCAGACCATGCACGCGGCCATCGATCAGGGTGGCCACCAGCGGGTCAGTTTCCCACAGGCCACGCTCCCCGATGCCCACCGTATCGGCATGGGCGTTGAAGACCAGCGAGGGCGTGCCACTGCCGAGCTTGGCCACCACATTGGCAATTTCCGGTCGGTCACGGTCCAGCACCTGCACCTCATACCCCACCGCCCGCAGCCGGTGCGCGGCATAGGCGGCAATGGCGCTGGTATCCCCCGGTGGAAAGCTGCTGGGGATGGCGATCAGGTCGGACAGGATGTCCAGCACGGGATGGTCTTGGGTGTTCATGGGGATTACCTGTTGCTTATGCCTCCGCCAGCTGCACCAGCGTTTCGGCCAGCACCGCCGCACCGGCATGGCAATGTTCCGGGCTGGCATATTCCACCTCATTATGGCTGATCCCGTCCTTGCAGGGGATGAAGATCATGCCGGTGGGGCAGCGCGGGGCCATGAATTTGGCGTCGTGGTTGGCACCGGACGGCATGTCTCGGTGGGGATAGCCCAGCAGGGCGGCGGCATCGCGCACCGCATCCACCACGGCGGGGGCGAAATCCACCGGGGCCGTGGTCGATGTCTCCCGCACTGTCACCGTGCAGGGGGCCGCCAGCGATTGCAGCAGCGGTGTGATGGCATCGCCCTTCTCATTCACCACAGCGGCATCCGGGTGGCGGAAATCGATGGTGAAGATCACCTTGCCCGGCACGGTGTTGGGTGATCCCGGCAGCACCTCGAACCGGCCAAAGGTGCAGCGGATAATATCATCCGGGTCATGCATCAATTCGTTCAGGGCGGTCACCATGCGCAATGCGGCCTGAAAGGCATCTTTGCGCGCCCCGTGCGGGGTGGTGCCGGCATGGGCTTCCTGTCCCGTCACCTCCACCTGGAACCAGCGGCTGCCCTGGATGCCCTGCACCACGCCGATGGTCTTGCCCTCCGCTTCCAGCCGTGGGCCCTGTTCGATATGCGCTTCCACATAGGCGGCAGCGGCCCCGCCAAAGGGGCGCACCGGCATGGGTGGGGCCAGCGACAGGGTTTCGGCCAGTGCGTCTTTGACGCTGATGCCTTTCGGGTCGGTGCAGGCCAGCACCATACCCAGGTCCATCTTACCGGCGAACAGGGCGGACCCCATGCAATAGGGCTGGAAGCGGGAGCCTTCCTCATTCGTCCAGGCCACCAGTTCCACCGGATGGCGGGTGGGGATGCCGGCATCCTCCAGCGCCTCCAGCACCTCAAACCCGGCCAGCACGCCATAGACGCCATCATAGCGCCCGCCGGTGGGCTGGCTGTCCAGATGGCTGCCGGTCATCACCGGGGCGGCGTCCGGGTCGCTGCCGGCGCGGCGCACATACAGGTTGCCGATGCCATCGGTTGCCACGGCAAAACCGCGCGCCAAGGCCCATTCGGTCAGCAGGGCGCGGGCTTTGCCATCCTGCACCGACAAGGCTGGTCGGTTTACCCCGCCCTTTTCCGTCGCCCCGATTGTGGCCATGTCGGCCAGCCGTTGCGCCAGCCTGTCCTGGCTGACGAAACGGGCGATTGTGCCAGGGGCGGGGGAAGGGGCCATGCGGTGCATCCTGCTGGTGGTCGATCACAGTCAAAAATGTTGCACCGCATAAAAGTTCTGTAAAGCGCCTTGACAGCGATCATTTCCTGTTTTGCCATACTGTCTTTGGGAAATGATTGGACGCGCATGGCCGAAACGATCCGCTTCCTGCACCGGGGACAGGTGCGCCACCTTGATGGTTTTCCGCCCACGCGCACCGTGCTGGACTTCCTGCGGGAAGATGAACGGCTTTGCGGCACCAAGGAGGGCTGCAACGAGGGGGATTGCGGTGCCTGTACGGTGGTGCTGGCGGCGGAGGAAGACGGCAAGCTGGTCTATCGCGCCGTCAATGCCTGCATCCTGTTCCTCGGTGCCCTGGATGGCAAGGAACTGCTGACGGTGGAGGATCTGGCCGGGGCCGATGGTGCACTTCATAAGGTGCAGCATTCCATGGTGGATTGCCATGGCAGCCAGTGTGGTTTCTGCACCCCCGGCATCGTCATGTCGCTTTACGCCTTGCATGTGGGTGGGGTGGTGCCGGACCGGCAGCGGATCGATACCGCCCTTGCCGGCAATCTCTGCCGCTGCACCGGTTATCGTCCCATCATCCAGGCGGCCCAGGCCATGGGGGCGGCGGTGCCGGATGCGGCCAAAATGGCGGAAAAGCTGGAATCGCTGCGCAGCATGAAGCGTGACGACAGCACGCTGCTGCCGCGTTCTGCCGACGCGCTGGCGGATCTTCTGCTGCACTATCCCGATGCCACCCTGGTGGCGGGTGGCACCGATGTCGGGCTTTGGGTGACGAAACAGTTCCGCGATCTGGGCCGCATCATCCATCTGGGGCAAGTGGCGGACTTGCAGCGGATCGAGCGGGCGGATGGCTGGCTGCGCATCGGCGCGGGCGTTACCGTTGCGCGGGCTGCCGATATGCTTGGCGGGCTTTACCCCGATCTGGCCCTGCTGTTCCGCCGCTATGGCTCCGAACAGGTGCGCAATTCGGCCACGCTGGGCGGCAATATCGCCAACGGATCGCCCATTGGCGACAGCATGCCGGCCCTGATCGCGCTGGGCGCGCGGCTGGTGCTGCGGCGCGGGACGGTGCGGCGGGAATTGGCGCTGGAGGATTTCTTCCTGGCCTATCGCCAGACGGCCTTGCAGCCGGGGGAGTTCCTGGAAACCATTCTGGTGCCGGAACCGCCGCCCGATCTGGCCTTCGCCTGCTATAAAATCTCCAAACGCTTTGATCAGGATATTTCCGCCGTGATGGCCGGCTTCGGGCTGATGCTGGAAGGCGGCATCGTGCGCGCTGCCCGGCTGGCCTATGGCGGCATGGCCGGCACGCCCAAACGGGCGGCGGCGGCAGAGGCGGCGCTGATCGGTCGGCGCTTCGATGCGGCGGCGGCCCACGATGCAGTGGCGGCGCTGGCGCAGGATTTCCAGCCGATGAGCGATATGCGCGCCAGCGCCGATTATCGCCTGCTGGTGGCGGGCAACTTGATCCTGAAGTTTCAGGCTGAATGGGCGGGGCGGGCCCCCGCCACCACCCGCGTGCCGGCCTTTCAGGTTGGGGGTGTGGCATGAGCGCCCAGCGCCCCGCCCGCGCGCCCGCCCCGGTGCCGTTTCCCGCCGTGCATCACGATATCCGGCATGAAAGCGCCCAGGCCCATGTCGCCGGCACAGCGCGCTATGTGGATGATGTGCCTGAACCCGCCGGGCTGCTGCATGCCGCCCTGGGGCAAAGCCGCATCGCGCATGGCCGCATCCTTTCCATGGACCTGTCGGCAGTGCGTGCATATCCCGGCGTTGTTGCGGTGCTGACGGCGGCGGATGTGCCCGGCGTGAATGATGTCGGTCCGGTGGTGGCCGACGATCCGATCTTCGCCGACGGGTTGGTGGAATATGTCGGGCAGAGCCTGTTCGCCGTGGCGGCCACCAGCCGGCAGGCCGCCCGCGCCGCCGCACGGCTGGCAAAGGTGGAATATGAAGAGCGTCCCGCCTTCCTGACCATCGCCCAGGCCCGGGCGGCGGACAGCCATTTATTGCCGCCCAAGCGGGTACAGCGGGGTGACCCGGAAAGTGTGATCGCGGCGGCCCCGCACCGGCTTTCCGGCCATATCACCATTGGCGGGCAGGATCATTTCTATCTGGAAGGCCAGATTTCCCTGGCCACACCGGGAGAGGATGGCGACATGCATATCCTCTGTTCCACCCAGCACCCGTCGGAGGTGCAGCATCTGGTGGCCCGAGCCCTAGGCCGGCCAGACAATGCGGTGGTGGTGGAGGTGCGGCGCATGGGCGGCGCCTTCGGCGGCAAGGAAACCCAGGCCAGCCTGTTTGCCGCTGTATCCGCCCTGTTGGCCGACCGCACGGGCCGCCCGGTGAAACTGCGTCTGGACCGTGACGATGATATGGTGATGACCGGCAAACGCCATGATTTCGAAACCAGCTACAGTGTCGGTTTCGATGATCAGGGCCGTATTCTGGGGCTGGATATCACTTTGGAATCGCGTTGCGGCATGTCTACCGACCTGTCGGGCGCCATCAATGACCGGGCCTTGTTCCACTGCGACAATTGCTATTTCCTGCCCGATATCCGCATCACCTCCTACCGCTACAAGACGCATACCGTCTCCAACACCGCCTTCCGGGGCTTTGGCGGGCCGCAGGGCATGGTGGGGATTGAGCAGGTGATTGACGATATCGCCCGCCATCTGGGGCTGGACCCGCTGGATGTGCGGCTGGCCAACCTCTATGGCGGGCCAGGGCGGGACATCACGCCCTATGGGATGCGGGTGGAGGATAATGTCGCCCCGCAGATCATCCAGCGGCTGGCGGAAAGCGCCCGTTACCGGGAACGGCGGGCGGCTTTGGTGGATTTCAACCGGACCTCCCCCTTTCTGAAACGCGGGCTGGCCCTGACCCCGGTGAAGTTCGGTATTTCCTTCACCACCTCCTTCCTCAACCAGGGTGGGGCGCTGCTGCATCTATATGCTGATGGCTCGGTGATGCTGAACCATGGCGGCACGGAGATGGGGCAGGGGCTTTATACCAAGGTGGCCCAGGTGGTGGCCGATGCGTTCGGTATCGGGCTGGACCGGGTGCGGGTGACGTCCACCCGCACGGATAAGGTGCCCAATACCTCTGCCACGGCGGCCTCTGCCGGGACAGACCTGAACGGCATGGCTGCCTACAACGCCGCCATCACCATCCGCGACCGGCTGGCGGGTTTTCTGGCGGCGCGCTGGGGCGTGGATGCCGCCGATATCCGTTTTGCCGATGGCAAGGCGAGGGGCGGCGGGCAGGAGATCGCCTTTGACGATCTGGCCCGCCAGGCCTATCTGGCGCGGGTCTCGCTATCGGCCACCGGCTTTTATGCCACGCCGAAAATCGATGTGGATAAGCAGACGCTGATCGGCCGCCCCTTCTATTATTTCGCCTATGGGGCTGCCCTGTCGGAGGTGGTGATCGACACGCTGACCGGAGAAAACAAGCTGTTGGCCGTGGATATCCTGCATGATTGCGGCAAATCGCTGAACCCGGTGCTGGACCGGGGCCAGATCGAAGGCGGCTTCATTCAGGGCATGGGCTGGCTGACCATGGAGGAACTGGTGTTCGATGCGGCGGGCCGCCTGCGCACCCATGCACCCTCCACCTATAAAATCCCCGGCTGCGGCGATGTGCCGGACCATTTCAACGTCACGCTCTGCGACTGGCCCAATGGGGAGGAGACCATCCACCGGTCCAAGGCCGTGGGGGAACCGCCCTTGATGCTGGCCATTTCCGTGCTGCACGCACTGAAGGATGCGGTGGCCGCCTGTGACGGCAGCGGGCCGGTGCTGCTGGACGCACCCGCCACCCCGGAACGGATTTTGATGGCCGTCACCGCCCGCCAGCGGCAGGGGAGGGGACAGGCATGAGCGGGGGCGACTGGATCCAGGCGCTGGCCACCTTCGACCGGCGGGGGGAGCCGTGTGTGCTGGTTACGGTGACGGCGGCGGCGGGGTCAACCCCGCGTGCCGCTGGCACCAAGATGCTGGTGGGGGCAGACAGTCTGCATGGTACCATCGGCGGCGGTGCCCTGGAATTCGCCGCCGTGGAGATGGCCCGCGCCCTGCTGGACCGGGGGGAGGCGACCCTGCGCAGCGAGGCGCTGCCGTTGGGGCCGAAGCTGGGGCAGTGCTGCGGCGGCCATGTCACCCTGCTGCTGGAACCGATCCTGCCGCCGCGCCTGCGGGTGCTGCTGTTTGGCGCCGGGCATGTCGCCAAGGCGCTGGTCACGGTGCTGGGCACGCTGCCCTGCCGCATTGTCTGGGTGGATAGCCGGGCGGCGGAGTTCCCGGCCAGTCTGCCGGATAATGTAACCGCCATCTGTACCGACCAGCCGATGGAACAGATCGCCCGCCACCCCGGGTTCACCCATCTGCTGATCATGACGCATGACCACGCACTGGATTATCAACTGACTAAGGCTGGACTGCAGGCCGGTAGATTTGCTTATGTGGGGCTGATCGGTTCCGCCACCAAACGCGCCCGCTTTGTGGGGCGCTTGGCTAAGGATGGCGTGGAAACCGGTGGACTGACCTGCCCCATCGGTCTGCCCGGCATCACCGGCAAACATCCCGGTGAGATCGCCATCGCAGTTGCAGCAGAAATTTTGACGGGTAGTAAAGCCGTCAAGATGGACATAAAATCAGGTAGTATCGTTACAAACGATATGGAATGTTCAAGCTGTTCTGCGATTTGTGAAGCCATGCGCCCTTCGCATGGTCGGTAGTATCGTTAGCCCGTCATTTATATGGTAAATGCCCTTTTCGCTGCACTGCGATATCGCTATAGTGCAAAGCACAACAAGGGTACGCATCTAAGACAGACCCATTTCTCAGGGAGCGAACGTACAGGGCCCGCAACGTCGGTGGCATCCGCCCCCGTTCAACCTTGTGAGTATCGCTATGAAGACGATCTACACCGTTCTTTTCGTTTCCGCCGTCGCTCTGCTGGCCGTTGGCCAGTCCAATGCCGCCCCGACCGCCATCAAGCGCGTCTGCGGTGAAGCCCCGGCCGCCCCGTCCGTGATCGAGGGCAAGTCTGCCACCGAACAGGCGATGCGCCAGACCGCCGCTGCTGTGCGTGGTTATGCCAGCAAGGCTGTCAACTATCTGACCTGCGTTGATAATGCCGACATCTCCACCGCCTACCTGTCCCAGCCGTCTTATCGTTCCGCCGTCGCGGCCCACCGGGATCAGGTTGTCGATCGTCTGGAAATGACTGTCGGCAGCTTCAACAGCGAACTGCGCGCCTATAAGGATCAGCAGTCCCAGGTCGCTGCCAAGTAAGCCGTCGTTCTCCGACGCTTGCAAGGTTTCGAAAAGGATGCGGGTGCACGCTGGTGCCTGCATCCTTTTTCATTTTGAGTCTGCGTCGATTCCAGGGCCTCTTGCCCCAGAATGGGTATATTGCAGGGTAAATCCGCTTTTTGCTCCCAATTCTACCGTGTCGGCAGAGGCGAAAACATTTTTGCTCTGTTGCTTTGCACCCAGGAATTGCCGCAGTGCGATATTGGTTTCGTATTAGAAACCCGGCGCTGTTCCCCCGCTTCTGCGTCCCCGCCTTGCTTGGATCGCATCTGGCCGCACCAACACTATCTCCTTGATATACGCCATTTTCGGGCACCCCACATTGCCCTTGGGGCCTGCCTGGTATGTTGCCGAACAGGTACCTGTGTTTCGACTGCTGCTGCGTTGCATCAAAAACCCCTGTATTGTCAAAGCTCTGTAACATTAACCTTCCCTACCAAGGTCGGGGCTGTTCCCTGTCCGGCTGTGTCACATCGTAGCAGCATCGATCGGCATGGACGGCGATCAGACGCCGCCAACGGCGCATCATAAGACGCCGAGCGATGAACGTCCGAGACACGTCGCGACTTCTGGGAGGGCATATGGCAAATGTGACAGCAGGTGGTGCGGCAACCGCCGTCCCCATGACCAAGGAAGAGAAGAAGGTGATCTTCGCCTCTTCGCTCGGCACTGTTTTCGAATGGTATGATTTCTACCTTTATGGTTCGCTGGCGGCGGTGATCGCCAAGCAGTTCTTCTCCGGCGTCAATGAGACGGCGGCCTATATCTTCGCTCTGCTGGCCTTTGCCGCCGGTTTCGCCGTGCGCCCGTTCGGTGCGCTGGTGTTTGGTCGCCTGGGCGACATGATCGGTCGTAAATATACCTTCCTGGTCACCATTCTGATCATGGGTGCCTCGACCTTCATCGTCGGTATCCTGCCCAACTATGCCACCATCGGCTTCGCGGCCCCCGTCATCCTGATCTGTCTGCGTATGCTGCAAGGTCTGGCGCTTGGCGGTGAATATGGCGGTGCCGCCACTTACGTGGCCGAACATGCGCCGCATGGTCGGCGCGGTAATTATACCGCCTGGATCCAGACCACGGCGACGCTGGGTCTGTTCTTGTCGCTGTTGGTGATCCTGGGTTGCCGTATGTCGATGTCGGCGGAGGATTTTGACGCCTGGGGTTGGCGTATCCCGTTCCTGGTCTCCATTCTGCTGTTGGGCGTCTCCGTCTGGATCCGCCTGATGCTGAATGAAAGCCCGGCCTTTAAAAAGATGAAGGATGAGGGCAAGCATTCCAAGGCACCGCTGACCGATGCGTTCGGCAACTGGAAGAACCTGAAGATCGTGCTGCTGGCCCTGTTCGGTCTGGTCGCTGGTCAGGCGGTGGTCTGGTACACGGGCCAGTTCTACGCCCTGTTCTTCCTGACCCAGACGCTGAAGGTGGATGCCGCTGCCGCCAACCTGATGATTGCTGCGGCCCTGTTGATCGGTACCCCCTTCTTTATTCTGTTCGGCACTCTTTCCGATCGTATCGGTCGCAAGCCGATCATCCTGGCCGGTCTGGCCATCGCCGTCATCACCTACTTCCCGCTGTTCAAGGGCATTACGCACTTCGCCAACCCGGCGCTGGAACAGGCGGTTGCGACCTCGCCCATCGTTGTGGTGGCCGATCCCAACGAATGTTCGGTGCAGTTCAACCCGGTCGGCACCTCCAAATTCACCAGTTCCTGCGATATCGCCAAGGCGGGCTTGGTGAAGAAGGGCGTGCCCTACAGCAACGAGGCGGCACCCGCCGGCACCCTGGCGCAGATCCGCGTCGGCACGACCGTGATCGACAGCTATGATGCCACCGGCATCGCCACCAAGACGGAGGTGTCGCTGTCCCATGGCCCCAGCAGCCATGCCGGCCCGACCGATCCGAAGGCCGCCGGTGCTGCCTTTGAAAAAGCCCTGGGTGAAGCGCTGAAGACCGCCGGCTATCCGCCCAAGGCCGACCCCGCCCAGATCAATTATGTGATGGTGGTGGTGCTGCTGACCATCCTGGTCATCTATGTCACCATGGTTTACGGGCCGATTGCCGCCATGCTGGTGGAAATGTTCCCCACCCGTATCCGCTACACCTCCATGTCGCTGCCGTACCACATCGGCAATGGCTGGTTCGGCGGCTTCCTGCCCACCACCTCCTTCGCCATCGTGGCGGCCACCGGCAACATCTATGATGGCCTGTGGTACCCGATCATCATCGCCGCCGTGACCTTTGTGATCGGTGCGCTGTTCGTGAAAGAGACCAAGGATATCGACATCTACGCTGACGATTGACCCCTGATTTCCCTGACGCTCCAGCCTCAGCGGGCCGCAGTTGCGGCCCGCTTTTCTTTTTATCGCCATTGCCCCTTCCGTATTGGGCCGATCCGCCCTTAAGATCAGCCGTCAGACGTGGATAGGGGGTGCCCCCCTTGTCCATAGGGCCGACACTTGGTCGTTACCTGAATGAAGAATGGGGCGTCGAAGCCCCGGTTGTGCGTTCCCAGGGGAGGGGATCAGGGTATGGTGTTCCGAATTCTGGTGGCAGACGATCATCCATTGATGCGGGCAGCCCTGTGCCAATCGGTCACCGGTGCCATTCCGGGGCTGACGACGGTAGAGGCCGCGAATTTCCCGGAGGTGGAATCAGCATTGAAGCGGGAAGACAATATCGACGCCGTGCTGCTGGACCTGCATATGCCCGGCATGAACGGGCTGATCGGCTTGGCCTTGCTGCGCAACGAATTTCCCGCCGTACCGGTGATTGTGGTCTCTGCCATGGAGGATGCCACCACCATCCAGCGCGCCATGGATTATGGCGCTTCCGGGTTTGTGCCGAAATCAGCCCCCATCACCCATATCGGTGATGCGATCAAGACGGTAATGGATGGCCATGTCTGGCTGCCGCCCACCAATGGCCCGGTGGTGCAGGGCGATGGCGACATGGCCGCCCGCGTGGCCGGCCTGACGCCACAGCAATTGCGTGTGCTGGCCGGCATCGCGGAGGGCAAACTGAACAAACAGATTGCCTATGAGATGGGCGTGGTGGAAACGACGGTGAAGGCCCATGTCACCGTCATCCTGCGCCGCCTGGGCGTGGTCAGCCGCACCCAGGCGGCCATTGTGGCCAGCAAGCTGGCACTGTCCGGTGGGGGAGAGACGGCGGAGGTGTAATCGCCTGCCGCCGTTTTTTGAACGCCTTACCGTTCCTTCACATAGGGCCGGCCACTGGCCTTGGGCGGAATGGCCTTGCCGACGAACCCCGCCAGCAACAGCACGGTCAGCAGATAGGGCAGTGCCTCGATCAACTGCACCGGCACTTCGCCCAGGCCCGGCATCACCACGCCCTGCAGGCGGGTTTGCAGCGCATCGGCAGCAGCAAACAGCAGGCAGGCCAGCAACGTGGGCACCGGCTTCCACTTACCCAGGATCAAAGCGGCCAGCGCCAGATAGCCCTTGCCGGCAGTCATGTTGGTCTGGAAGCCCGCCCCTTGCGCGGTGGAAAGATAGGCGCCGGCAATGCCGCACAGCAGACCGGCGATCAACACCGCCTGATAGCGCAGGGCCGGCACGGAAATGCCGGCTGTATCCACGGCTGCCGGGTTTTCACCCACGGCGCGCAGGCGCAGCCCAAACCGGGTGCGATAGGCGATCCAGGCCGTCACTGGCACCAGAACCAGCGCCAGATAAACCAGGATGTTATGGCCGCTGATCAACTCGTAATAGAGCGAACCCAGCACGGGGATGCCGTGCAGCGTTTCGGCCAGCGGCAGGGTCAGTTCGCCAAAACGGGCGCTGGCCGGCAGGTTGGGCGTGCGGCCCCCCATCTCGAACCAGGCATTGCCCAGCACGGCGGTCAGCCCCATGGCGACAATGTTCAGCGCCACGCCGGAAACCACCTGATTGCCCCGGTGGGTGATGCAGGCAAACCCATGCAGCAACGCCAGCGCCAGCGAGGCGCCGATGGCGGCCAGCAGGCCCAGCCCGGCGGAACCGGTGGCGGCGGCGGTGGCCGCGGCAGCAAAGGCCGCCATCAGCATCTTGCCTTCCAGCCCGATATCCACCACACCCGCGCGTTCGGAATAGAACCCGGCCAAGGCTGCCAGCAGCAGCGGGGTTGCCAGACGCAGCGTGCTGTCCAGCAGGGAAAGCAGCCAGAAATAGCTGTCGATCATCGTGACACCCCCGCCGGTTTCGGCGTGAACAGCCGGATCAAAGCCGGTCGGAACATATGCTCCAGGGCGCCGGCGAACAAGATCACCACGCCCTGGATCACCACCACCAACTCGCGGCTGATGGAAGGATAGTCGAAAATCAGCTCTGTTCCGCCCTGGTACAGCATGCCGAACAGGATGGCGGCCGGCACGATGCCGGCGGGATGGTTTCGTCCCATCAGGGCCACGGCGATGCCGGTGAAACCCATACCTGCCGGGAAATTCAGCAACAACCGGTGCTGCACGCCATGGATCTCGTTTACGCCCAACAGGCCGGCCAACGCGCCGGACAGGGCCATGGCCAGGATGATCACCTTTTTCGGGTCGATCCCGGCATAGCGGGCGGCATTTTCATTGGCACCCACGGTGCGCAGGGCAAAGCCCCAGCGCGTATGCCAGATGAAGGCCCAGACCAGAACACAGGCCGCCAGTGCCAGGAACAGGGAGAAATTCAAGGGCGACGGATTCATCTGGATGCCGATGGCGGCGGCCATGTCCTGCACCAGTGGCAGGAAGGTTGCCTTGTCGAACGGGGCACTTTCCGGCGACATCTGGCCCGGTCGGATCAGCACATTCACCATCAGGTAAACCATCAGCGATGACGCGATGAAGTTGAACATGATGGTGGTGATCACGATATGGCTGCCGCGATAGGCCTGGAGATATCCCGGAATGGCCCCCCAGAGCGCACCAAAGGCAGCCCCGCCCAGCACAGAAAGCGGCAACACCAGATACCAGGGCATATTGCCCACGGCCAGACAGACCAGCCCGACGCCCAGCCCGCCCAGATAGGCCTGCCCCTCGCCACCGATATTGAACAGCCCGCCATGGAAGGCGACCGCCACGGCCAGGGCCGTGAAGATCAGGCTGGTGGCGTAATAGAGCGTGTAGCCCAGCCCTTCGCTGGTGCCCAAGGCGCCTTGCACCATGGTCCACATGGCCCCCAGCGGGTTCTCCCCGATGGCCAGAATGACCAGGGCCGATACGATCAGCGCCAACACGACGTTGATGACGGGCAGCAGCACTGCCGTCGCCCACCAGGGCAGATTATCCGATCCGGTTCCCGCACTCATCTTACTGTTCCTCGCCGGAGGCGACGCCGGCCATCATGCTGCCGATACGGCCTTCGGTGGCTTCCGCGGCGGATAATTCGCCCACAATCTCCCCATCGCACATCACCAGGATGCGGTCGGACAGGGCCATGATTTCATCCAGTTCGGCGGAAACCAGCAGGATCGCCTTGCCCCGGTCGCGCAAGCCCACCAGCTGCTTATGGATGAAGGCGATGGCACCGATATCCACGCCCCGTGTCGGCTGGCCGACCAGCAGGATATCCGGTTCCTGCTCCATCTCCCGCGCCATCACCAGCTTCTGCTGGTTACCGCCGGAGAACAGGGCGGTGCGCAGTGCGGGATCGCGCGGGCGCACATCAAACCGTTCCATCAGTTCCGCCGTCTTGGCGGTGACGCGCTTCCAGTCCAGCCGCCAGCCGGTCCCCAGGGCCTTCTCCTCCTGATAGCCCAGGATGGCGCTCTGTGCGGCGGAAAACTCCTTCACCACGGCCAGTTTCAGCCGGTCTTCCGGCACATGGGCAATGCCGCGCCGGCGGGCATCCGCCGGGTCATAGGCACTGCCGGCCTTCAACGTCTCGCCCTTCACCGTCAGCCTGCCGCTGGCAAAGGGCAGCATGCCGGACAGCACTTCCAGCAATTCCGACTGGCCATTGCCGGCCACGCCGGCCACGCCGACAATTTCCCCGGCCCGCACGCTCAGGCCGGCATTCTTCAAGGTGGTGACGCCGCGTGCATCCACCACATTCACCCCCTCGGCGCTCAGCAGCACAGCACCGGGCTGGGCGGGGGCCTTCACCACCTCCAGGTTGGCCTTGCGGCCCACCATCGCATCGGCCAGTTCCTGCCGGTTGGTCTCTGCCGTGGCGAATTCTGCCACCACCGCCCCCCGGCGCAGCACCGACACATGGTCGGTGATGGCCATGATTTCCTTCAGCTTATGGGTGATCAGCACCACGGTGCGCCCCTCGGTCCGCAGCCGTTCCAGAATGCGGAACAATTGCTCCACCTCCGGCGGTGACAGCACGGCGGTCGGCTCGTCCAGGATCAACACATCGGCACCGCGATAGAGCGCCTTCAGGATTTCCACCCGCTGCTGCACACCCACCGGCAGATCGGACACCAGCGCATCCAGCGGCACCTCCAGCCCGAAGGTGCGTTCCAGCGCCGCCACCTTCTGCCGGGCACGGGCCACAGCGGGGGCCAGCAGCGGCCCGCCTTCGTGCCCCAGCAGCAGATTTTCCAGCACGGTGAAGGTTTCCACCAGCATGAAATGCTGGTGGACCATGCCGATACCCATGCCGATGGCGTCTTGCGATCCTTTGATCTCCACCTCCCGACCGCGCACCAGGATCTGGCCGCTATCGGCTTGGTAGAAACCGTAAAGAATGCTCATCAAGGTCGATTTGCCAGCCCCGTTCTCCCCCACCAGCCCGTGGATGGAGGCAGGCGCGAAGCGAAGCGTGACGTCCTTGTTGGCATGGACGGGGCCGAACCGCTTGTCAATGCCGACAAGCTCCACCGCCCATTGATGGGTGGGTTTCGGGGCAGAATGCGGGGCCGGCGTGACGGTCACTGCGTGCATCCGTGGTGTTGGGTGTTCAACCGATTGGCCTTAATAGACGCAGCTGTCTTTGTCGCTGTAATTGACGACATGGCGGGTGCCTGACTTGATCTCATCCGCCGCCTTGGTCACGGCGGACAGCATTTCCGGCGTGATCAGGGGGCGGTTATTGTCATCCAATGCCCAACCCACGCCCTCCTCATTCAGGCCCAGCCGCTGGTGGCCGGGCTTCCAGGTGCCGTCCATCACGCCCTTGAAGGCGTTATAGGCTGCCACATCCACCCGCTTGATCATGCTGGTCAGCACATGGCCGGGGAACAGGTGATTCTGGTTGCTGTCCACGCCGATGCCCAGCTTGCCGGCATCGGCGGCGGCCTGCAGCACACCCAGGCCGGTCTGGCCGGCGGCGGCGAAGATCACATCTGCGCCCCGGTCCATCTGGCTTTTCGCCAACTCGCTGCCGCGCGTGGGGTCGGCCCAGGCGGCGGGCGTGGAACCCGCCATGTTGGAGATGATCTTGGCATCGGCCTTGGTGGCCTTCACGCCCTGTTCATAGCCGCAGACGAAACGGCGGATCAGCGGAATATCCATGCCGCCGACGAATCCGACCGTACCGGTCTTCGAGGCCAGGGCCGCCAGTACGCCGACCAGATAAGACCCCTCATGTTCGGCAAATTCCACCGACTGCACATTGGGCAGGTCGACCACCCCGTCGATCAGGGTGAAGCGGACATCAGGATATTCCCTGGCCACCTTTTCCACTGATGGTGCCATGGAGAATCCGACGGCGACAATCACCTTGGCATTGCGCGCGGCCAGCCGGCGCAGGAACTGTTCGCGCTGCGCCTCGTTGGTGATCTCAAACCAGCGGAAATTGACCCCGGTATCGGCCTTGAACCGCTCTGCCCCCTGGTTGGCCCCTTCATTGAAGGATTTGTCGAACCGGCCACCCATGTCGAAGACAATGGCGGGGGCGAAACTCTTCTCAGATTCCGCACCCGAACTGGCTGCAACCACAGAAAGGATAAGGGCGGCCGCGCAGGCGGCACGGCGGAAAAAATTCATCGGCACCGTTCCGAAAAATAGGCTGTCGGCACCCCTACCCCCATGGATCGGAACGCCACCATCACACCAGCCGCACAAGCTATCCAGTTCATCGGACGGGGGCAAGATGTGGTGGATATTTTGTTTCGCGTTCAGTCGAGGGGGACTTGTCGCGCGCACTGTCAAATAACTGTAGCATCATGGGGCTATAAGCGGCGGCATATGATTGAAGCCACCGGCCCGGCCCCCTGCCGGGGATCGGCCTATTGGAGTTTCCGGCCCATGTCCGTTGACAGCATCACCCTGGAAGAGTTCGAAGCGATCCAGAATCGCGGCAGCAGCCCGGAGAGTGAGCCGACGTTCGGTGAGGTGGTGCAACAGCGTCTGGGCCGCCGCAATATTCTGCGCGGCCTGCTGGGAACAGCGGCGATCGCCGCCTTTGGTCCGGCGGTCCCGCTGCCCGAAGGTGTCGCCGATGCGGCGGCCCAGGCGGCCCCTGCTGTGGGCAAGGATGGGTTCAGCTTTGTTTTTGACGAGATTTCGCGCGGGGTGGATGACCGCCACCATGTCGCCGCCGGCCATGATGCCGATGTGCTGCTGCGCTGGGGCGAACCGCTATTCGCCGACAGCCCGGCCTTCGACCCCTATAAGCAGACTGCCGACAGCCAGTTGAAGCAGTTTGGCTATAATAACGACTTCACGGCCTTCATGCCGTTGCCCCTTGGTTCCAACAGCGCCGATAACGGCCTGCTGTGGGTGAACCACGAATATACCATTGCCGAACTGATGTTCCCTGGCCTGGTGCCGGAAGGCCAGGATCGCTACGCACCCGAAGCGATCACCAAGGAAATGGCCGAAATCGAAATGGCCGCCCATGGCGGCTCCATCGTGGAGATCAAGCGCGGCAAGGATGGCAAATGGACCTATGTGCGCGGCAGCAAATATAACCGCCGCATCAGCGCCCTGAAGACGGCGATGAATATCACCGGCCCCGCCGCCGGGCATGCCCGCATGAAAACCAAGGCCGACCCGTCTGGCCGTACCGTCATCGGCATGATGAATAACTGCGCCGGCGGTGTGACCCCTTGGGGCACCATTCTGTCGGGAGAGGAGAATGTCGACGGCTATTTCATGGGCAAGATCGACCAGTCCCATCCCGAACAGCGCAACTATGACCGCATGACCATCCCGTCCCCCTTCTATCAATGGGGCCGGTTTGATGAACGGTTCGATGTGAACAAGGAGATTTACGAGGCCAACCGTTTCGGCTGGATTGTGGAGATCGATCCCTATGATCCCACCAGCACCCCGCGCAAGCTGACGGCCCTTGGCCGTTTCAAGCATGAAGGGGCGGGGGTACATTTAAACAAGGATGGTCGCGTCATCGTCTATATGGGCGACGATCAGAAGTTCGAGCACGTCTATCGCTTCGTCTCCAAGGGCAAGTTCAACCCGGCCGACCGCAAGGCCAATATGAAGCTGCTGGAGGAGGGCACGCTGTCCGTTGCCCGCTTCGATGCCGATGGCAGCGTCACCTGGCTGCCGCTGGTGCATGGCCAGGGGCCGTTGACGGCGGCCAATGGCTTCAAGGACCAGGGCGACGTGCTGATCGGGGCGCGGCTGGCCGCGACATATCTGGGGGCCACCCGCATGGACCGGCCTGAGGATATCGAGGTCAATCCCAAGACCGGTCGTGTCTATGTGATGCTGACCAACAATGATGACCGCGCCAAGGCCGACCCGATCCACCCGGTACAGGCCCAGGTCAACCCGGCCAATCCGCGCCCGGCCAACAGCTGGGGCCATATCGTGGAAATGCTGCCGCCCGGCAACGACCATACGGCCAGCAGCTATAAGTGGGAAATCCTGCTGAAGGCCGGCAACCCCGCCGATCCCAAGACGGGAGCCAGCTTCAACGCCGCCACCACGGCCAATGGCTGGTTCGCCTGCCCGGATAATTGCGCCTTCGACAGCATGGGCCGCCTGTGGGTGGGCACCGACCAGGGCAATAAGTGGCAATGGACCAGCGGTGATGCCGACGGGATCTGGGCGGTGGAAACCGAAGGCCCGTTGCGTGGCACCGCGCGCATGTTCTTCCGCGTGCCGATCGGGGCGGAAATGACCGGCCCCAGCTTCAACCCGGATGATTCGGCCCTGTTCCTCTCCGTCCAGCACCCGGGCGCCGATGGGGTGGAGAAGGTGACGAAGAGCGGCGGGCGGGCCACCTTTGCCGATCCCGGCACCCGCTGGCCTGATTTCGACCCCAAGCTGCCGCCCCGCCCATCGGTGGTGGTGGTCAGCCGCAAGGGTGGCGGGCCGATCGGCGTGTAACAGCCTGTAAGGGGGGCGTGCGGCGGCACGTCCCCTTGTCTTGGGCGTGGCTTTGGTGGCAGAAGCCGATGGCGGCGGTCATCAAGGGACCGCCTTTTCCATTTCTGTCAGGTTTGATGATGAAGCCCATCCTGCCCGCGCCCTTGCTCGCCACCCGTCGTCAGTTGCTGCGCCTTGCCGGTGGGGCCGCCGTGACGGCGCTGGCCGTGCCCGCCATGGTGCGCCCGGCCTTCGGGCAGATGAATTTCCTGGATTACCCGTTCCAACTGGGTGTTGCGTCGGGCGATCCCTGGCCGGACGGGTTTGTCATCTGGACCCGGTTGGCCCCGCGCCCGCTGGAACCTGATTATGGCATGGCCAAGGAGGTGATTCCGGTCAACTGGGAAGTGGCGACCGATGACCAGTTCAAGAATATCGCCGCCAAGGGGGAGGCCAAGGCCCATCCCGAACTGGGCCATGCCGTGCATGTGGAAGTGACGGGGCTGCAGCCGGGCCGCCCCTATTACTATCGCTTTCGCTGCGGCGGTGAACGCTCCCCCCAGGGTGTGGCGCGTACTGCGCCGGCTGCCGGTGCGCCGTTGGAAAAGCTGCGGTTCGCTGTTGTTGGCTGCCAGAATTACGAACAGGGCTTCTTCACCGCCTATAACCACCTGTCGCGGGAAGACCTGGATTTCGTCTATCATTATGGCGATTACATCTATGAAAGCGGCGGGCGGCCCTTCTATTTCAGCCGCTATACCAACCGCGCCGAACCGACGCCGCGCCTGACAGGATTGCCGGAGTCCTTTTCGCTGGACGATTACCGGCGCCGCTACGCCGTCTATAAGATGGATACCGATTTGCAGCAGGCCCATATGGCGGCCAGTTGGATCACCGTCTGGGACGATCACGAGGTTGTTGATAACTGGATCAGCGATTACGACAAGGAAGGCACGCCGCCGGAAATTTTCCGCCTGCGCCGTGCCGCCGCCGCACAAGCCTATTATGAGAATATGCCGCTGCGCCGCAGTTCTATTCCCAATGGCCCGGATATCCAGCTGTTCCGCCGTTTCACCTTCGGCGATCTGCTGGATATGCATGTGCTGGACACCCGCCAATATCGCAATGATCGACCCTGCAAGGGTGGTTTCCGCCCAGCCTGCCCTGAAGTGGACAACCCGGCCCTTACCGTGATGGGTGACCGGCAGGAAGCCTGGCTGTTCGACAACATGGCCAAGTCCACTGCCCGCTGGAACAGCCTAGCCCAGCAGGTGATGATGATGGCCTGCGATCGGGAGCCGGGGCCCGAGGATATCCGCAACCTGGATAGCTGGGATCCCTATCGCGTGGCCCGCAAGCGTCTGCTGCAGCACCTGAACGACAATAACATCCGCAATACCGTGGTGCTGACCGGCGACGAACACCAGAATTTCGCCGGCGACATCAAGCTGGACCCGATGGACCAGTCCACGCCCGTGGTGGCGACGGAATTCGTCACCACCTCCATCTCGTCGGGTGGCGATGGCGGCGACATGCGGGCGAACGCCAAAGGCATATTGGCAGAGAATCCGCATATAAAGCTGATCAATGATCAGCGCGGCTATGGCATCTGCGAACTGAACCACAAGCGGTTCGAGATGGAATTTAAGATACTGGACAAGGTGACGGAGCGTGGCGGGAAACTCTCCACCCGGGCCAAGTTTGCGGTCGATCCCAAGAAGCCGGGTGTGCAGAAAGCTTGATCCCTTCCCTGACGCCGACCCTATGTTGGTCGGCGTCAGGGAAGGGCCTTCAAACGCTGATCGATGAGGTCAGTGGTGTCTGGACGATCATCCCATACCAGCCCAAACCCTTGTAGGTCTCATAGCCGGGGGTCTGGGCGTAGGCGACCATGGCGCCATCCTCCATCTGGTAGTAACCCATATCCTTGCCGCCGGTTTTCAGCGCAAAGCGGCCCATTTTCAGATATTGCCGATCGGATGCGGCCAGGACGCGGAAATTGCTGTCGACGATCAGGCATTTGGTTCGGCTGTTCTGCCGCTCCTCCTCCGTCAGCCGCACCCCATTGACCACGGTCCCGGCCTGGGGTTCCCAATCGAAGAAAATGCCCAGAACGCCTAATGGCTTGCCATTGTCGGCACCCCCGGCACGGATCGCTGTCGCATATGTTGCCACCGGCTTGCCACCCAGATTGGCGCTGCTGTTCACATCGGCAACGGCAAATTCCCCGCCATTTCGGGTGGCCATCGCATCGCGGAACCAGGGCTCATCGACAACCGACAGACCCTGTACCCGATAGCCGCCGGGGCGCCCGTTGGCAATGATGCGACCGCTGGCATCAGCCACCCAGATATCCAGATAGACCGTGTAGGATTTCAAGATCACGCCCAGCCGTTGCGAGACATGGTTTACCGTTTGTGCAGATGGTGCTTCCAGTGCCTGCACCACCGCACTGTCGGTGGCCCACCAGCGCACATCACACGACCGCTCATACAGGTTGCGATCAATGATATCGATCATGTTCAGCGCCAGATCGGCCAGCCGCTGGCCGCGCATGGAGCCGATCAGATCCTGGCCCAGCCGATGCAGCCGGTGAGCGCTGCCGACGATTTCATCGCGCATGCGGGCGGCGGCCTCGTCGATTTCGCTGGAAATCGATTGGACCTCGGCCGCAACAACGCCGAACCCGGTACCATGGATTCCGGCCCGTGCTGCTTCGATCTTGGCATTCAGCGCCAGGATTTTGGTGCGGCGGGTGATGTCGCTGATGGCACCTGTCCGCTGGGCCGAAACTTCCGCCACCTCGCGGGCCAGCGCGATGATGGTTTCAGGAGAGGCTGCACCGTCACCGCTGAAGGCATCGGACATGGGCGATGTTCTGGCCAGACTATTTGCCATGATTGTCACGTGCTGTACCTGCTGGATTGGTTCGGTATGGTTATTACTGGCTGGTCTTGCCGGCCTTTTTTGATGGCGCCACAAATACTAGCGATGCCTCCGCGAATATCCAGCCTAAACATTGATCACACACAGGCGGTTCAATTTGTTTTTAATATGAATATTTACAACGACTTACTGGCAGTTCAGCCTAAAAAACGAGCAATTTAGACGATTTTGCTTAATATTTCTGCGTCACTGGTTGTCTCTTGTTCCGTCTCATGCGGACCATGTGGCGACGGATGTTTTTCGTGCTATAGCGCGACAGTGGATCGGTCGGATCGGAACCGATAATTCGAAATGA
>Ga0209373_10001965_pt1 | contig 22101 bp, 18 predicted proteins | sample Higcelweek5metaG_FD_187173 | JGI IMG/M metagenome (GOLD analysis project Ga0209373, IMG submission 187173) | Freshwater pond sediment microbial communities from the University of Edinburgh, under environmental carbon perturbations - High... | ecosystem: Environmental > Aquatic > Freshwater >... | reverse complement strand
AGTTGGTGACATTTCTCATGCGCCAGAACACCACGCGGCCGTTGTGCTGCGCGTCGATCTTGGACTGCTCGATTTCACGGCTGGCCGTGCCGCCGATGTGGAAGGTGCGCATGGTCAGCTGGGTGCCGGGCTCGCCGATGGACTGCGCCGCGATGATGCCGACGGTCTCGCCCACGTTGACGATGTGGCCCCGGGCCAGGTCGCGGCCGTAGCAGAAGGCGCAAATGCCCTGGGGGCTCTTGCAGGTGAGCCCGGAGCGGATGTGGATGGAGTTGATGCCGGACTGGTCGATCTTCTCGGCGATGGTCTCCTCGATGAGCGTGTTGGCGTCCACGATGAGCTCGCCGGAGTCTTCGTCGTACACCGGGAACATGGTGGTGCGTCCGAGCACGCGCTCGGCCAGGCGCTGCTTGATCTCGCCGTCCTTGATGTAGTGCGTGAGCTCCAGGCCGTCCACGGTGCCGCAGTCGATCTCGCAGATGGTCACGTCCTGGACCACGTCGACCAGGCGGCGGGTGAGGTAACCGGAGTTGGCGGTCTTGAGCGCGGTGTCGGCCAGGCCCTTGCGTGCGCCGTGGGTGGAGATGAAGTACTGCAGCACCGAGAGGCCTTCGCGGAAGCTCGCCGTGATGGGCGTCTCGATGATCTCGCCCGAGGGCTTGGCCATCAGGCCGCGCATGCCTGCCAGCTGGCGCATCTGGTCCTGGTTGCCTCTCGCGCCGGAGGTGGCCATCATGTAGATGGGGTTGAAGCTGGCGTTGACCTCGGCGTCGCCGGTGCGGGCGTCGATGACCGTGTCTTTCGAGATCTCCTCCATCATTTCGAGGGAGACCTCGTTGGTGGTCTTGGTCCACACGTCAACGACCTTGTTGTACTTCTCCGTGCGGGTGATGATGCCCTCGCGGTACTGGACCTCGATGTCCTCGACCTCCTGCTGGGCGGAGGCGAGCAGCTTGGGCTTGTTGTCCGGGATCTTCAGGTCCTTAAGGCCGATGGTCACGCCCGCGCGGGTGGCGAAGTCGTAGCCCAGGCTCTTCAGCTTGTCGCACAGGATGACCGTGGCCTTGGTGCCCGCAGTGCGGTAGGCCATGGCCACGAGGCGGCCGATGTTCTTCTTGTTCAGCACCAGGTTGACGTTCTCGAAGCCGAGCTTTTCGGGCAGGAGCTCACCGGCGATGATGCGGCCGCAGGTGGTCTCGGTGAGCACGCCGCCGACGCGGCACTTGATGCGGGCATGCAGCCCCAGGTGCCCGGCGCTGTGGGCGGCGATGACCTCCCAGGCCTCGGTGAAGATCATGCCTTCGCCCTTCTCGAAGCTGCGGGCCGTGGTCAGGTAGTACAGGCCAAGCACGATGTCCTGGCTGGGGTTGATGACCGGGCTTCCGTTGGCGGGCGAGAGGATGTTGTTCGAGCTCATCATGAGCACGCGGCATTCGATCTGCGCCTCCACGGAGAGGGGCACGTGCACGGCCATCTGGTCGCCGTCGAAGTCCGCGTTGTAGGCCGCGCAGACCAGCGGGTGCAGCTGGATGGCCTTGCCCTCGACGAGCAGCGGCTCAAAGGCCTGGATGCCCAGGCGGTGCAGGGTGGGCGCGCGGTTGAGCAGGATGGGGTACTCGCGCACCACGTCCTCGAGGATGTCCCACACGACCAGGTCCTCGCGCTCGACCATCTTCTTGGCGCTCTTGATGGTTGTCGCGATCTCGCGCTTCTCAAGCTCGGAGTAGATGAAGGGCTTGAACAGCTCCAGCGCCATCTTCTTGGGCAGGCCGCACTGGTGCAGCTTCAGATTCGGGCCGACCACGATGACCGAACGCCCCGAGTAGTCGACGCGCTTGCCCAAAAGGTTCTGGCGGAAGCGGCCCTGCTTGCCCTTGATCATGTCGGACAAGGACTTGAGCGGGCGGCCGTTGGTGCCGGTGATGGCGCGGCCGCGGCGGCCGTTGTCGAACAGGGCGTCGACAGCCTCCTGCAGCATGCGCTTCTCGTTCCTTATGATGATGTCCGGCGCGCCAAGCTCAAGCAGCCGCTTCAGGCGGTTGTTGCGGTTGATGACGCGGCGGTACAGGTCGTTCAGGTCGCTTGTCGCGAAGCGGCCGCCGTCCAGCGGGACCAGCGGGCGCAGCTCGGGCGGAATGACCGGCACCACCTCCATGATCATCCACTCGGGCTTGTTGCCGGAGTCGATGAAGGCCTCGACGATCTTGAGGCGCTTGGTGATCTTTTTCTTCTTGGTCTGCGAGCGCGTGGTGGAGCTCTCCTCGCGCAGGGTGGCGCGCAGCTCCTCCAGGTTGATGGCCTCGAGCAGCTTGCGGATGGTCTCCGCGCCCATGCCCACGGTCACCACGTCCTCGCCGTAGTGGTCGATGACCTGAAGGTACTGGTCTTCGCCCAGCACCTGCAGCTTCTTCAGGCTGGTGTCGCCCGGATCGAGCACGATGTAGGAGTCGAAGTAGAGCACCTTCTCCAGGTCGGCCATGGTGATGTCAAGCAGGGTGCCGATCTTGGAGGGCAGGGTCTTCAAAAACCAGATGTGCGCAACGGGCGCGGCCAGCTCGATGTGGCCCATGCGCTCGCGGCGGACCTTGGAGGCGATGACCTCGACGCCGCACTTCTCGCAGACGATGCCGCGGTGCTTCATGCGCTTGTACTTGCCGCAGTTGCACTCGTAGTCCTTCACCGGGCCGAAGATCTTGGCGCAGAAAAGGCCATCGCGCTCCGGCTTGAAGGTGCGGTAGTTGATGGTCTCAGGCTTTTTCACCTCGCCGAAGCTCCATTCGCGGATCTTCTCGGGGGAGGCAATGGAGATCTGGATCGCCTTCAGGTTGCGACCGGAGACGCCCAGATTCGTGGCTCCACGCATGGTGAACAGTTCGTCCAAGCTCATGGATTTTCCTCGTAAGTTTGACAGTTCCCTTAAGGCCCGGAAGTCCGGGCCGACCCACCACCGAACAGGGGGTGCCCCCCTGCCCTACTGCCGTCTGGCGGGCCTCTTCTTCTCGTCCTGGATCAGGTTCACATCCAGGCCCAGGGACATCAACTCCTTGATGAGCACGTTGAAGGACTCGGGCAGGCCGGCCTCCAGGAAGTTGTCGCCCTTGACTATCTTCTCGTACATCTTGACACGGCCGGCGACGTCGTCGCTCTTGACCGTGAGGAACTCCTGGAGCAGGTACGCCGCGCCGTAAGCCTCCAGCGCCCAGACCTCCATCTCGCCCAGACGCTGTCCGCCGAACTGGGCCTTGCCGCCCAGCGGCTGCTGGGTGACCAGGGAGTATGGGCCCGTGGAGCGGGCGTGGATCTTCTCGTCGACCAGGTGGTGCAATTTCAGCATGTACATGACGCCCACCGTGACGCGGCTGTGGAAGGTCTCGCCGGAGCGGCCGTCGTACAGGGTGATCTTGCCGTCGTCCGGCAGGCCAGCGCGTTCCAGCCAGCCCCAGATCTCGGACTCGTCGGCACCGTCGAAGACCGGGGTCTTGGTGATGATGCCGTGGCGCAGGTTCTTCACGGCAACGGTCAGGTCCTCGTCGCTCAGGCTCTTGATGAGGTCCACGGTCTCCTTGGCGGAGAACACGTCGTTCAGCTCCTTGCGCACCTGCTTCATGGCCTCGCCGTTCTCGATGAGCGCGTTCATCTGCGCGCCGAGTTCGCGGGCGGCCCAGCCCAGGTGGGTCTCCATGATCTGGCCGATGTTCATGCGCGAAGGCACGCCCAGCGGGTTCAGCACGATGTCCATGGGCGTGCCGTCGGCGAAGAAGGGCATGTCCTCCTCGGGCAGGATGCAGGACACGACGCCCTTGTTGCCGTGGCGGCCGGCCATCTTGTCGCCCACGGAGAGCTTGCGCTTCACCGCGACGTAGACCTTGGCCATCTTGATGACGCCCGGAGGCAGGTCGTCACCCTCGGTGACCTTCTCGCGCTTCACGTCGTAGACGGTCTTGATGAATTTCACCTGGCGCTCGTAGTCGCCCAGGATCTGGCGGATCTGGTCGTTGACGTCCTTGGAGGAGAACAGGCCGGAGAGCTTCTTCAGCGGCAGGTCGTCCAGGACCTCGCGGGTCAGCGGGCGGTCGGACTCGATGAGCACCTCGCCCTTCTTCTTGCCCATGAGCGGCTGGGCGATGGTCTTCTTCTCGGCCACTTCCCACACGCGCTCACGCACGTTGTCGGTCAGCGCGGCGATGTGCTTCATCTCCTTCATGTCGAAGGCGGACAAAGCGGCCTGTTCGATGGCCAGGGTGCGCTCGTCCTTCTCGCCGCTCCTGCGGTTGAAGACCTTGACGTCGACCACCGTGCCCTCGATTCCAGGCGGAACCTTGAGCGAGGTGTTCTTCACGTCGCGCGCCTTGTCGCCGAAGATGGCTCTGAGGAGCTTCTCTTCCGGGGTCAGCTGGGTCTCGCCCTTGGGCGTGATCTTGCCCACCAGGATGTCGTCGGGCACGACCTTGGCGCCCAGGCGGATGATGCCGCAGTCGTCGAGGTTTCTCAGCATCTCCTCGCTGACGTTCGGGATGTCGCGGGTGATCTCCTCGGGTCCGAGCTTGGTGTCGCGCGCGACAACCTCAAACTCCTCGATGTGCACGGAGGTGTAGACGTCCTCCTTGACCACGCGCTCGGAGATGAGGATGGAGTCTTCGTAGTTGTAGCCGCACCAGGGCATGAAGGCCACGAGCAGGTTCTTGCCCAGGGCAAGCTCACCGTTCTTGATGCCCGGGCCGTCGGCCATGACATCGCCCTTCTTGACGATTTGCCCGACCTGCACGCAGGGGCGCTGGCCGAAGCAGGAGTTCTGGTTGCTCTTGTGCCACTTCTGCAGCTCGTAGTGCATGGCGCCGCCGGTGTTCGGATTCACGGCGTCGTCGTAGTTGACGATGAGGCGCTCGGCGTCGGCGAAGTGGACCACGCCGTCGGCCTTGGCCAGGATGCAGGCGCCGGAGTCTCTCGCGACCACGCCCTCCATGCCCGTGCCGACCAGGGGCACCTCGCTTTTCAGCAGCGGCACGGCCTGGCGCTGCATGTTCGAACCCATGAGCGCGCGGTTGGCGTCGTCGTGCTCCAGGAAGGGAATGAGCGCGGCGGAGATGGACACGATCTGGCTGGGCGAGATGTCCATCATGGTGACGGTCTCGGTGGGCACGATGTTCACGTCGCCCGCGATGCGCGCCTGGACCAGCTGGGCCTGGATGGTGCCGTCCTCGTCGAGCTTCAGGCTGGCCTGGGCCACGGACTCGCTGGCCTCGCGGGAGGCGTCCATCCACATGATCTCGTCGCCGGCGCGGCCGTCCTTGACCACGCGGTACGGGGTCTCGATGAAGCCGTAGTCGTTGACCCGGGCGTAGGTGGTCAAGGAGACGATGAGGCCGATGTTCGGTCCTTCAGGCGTTTCGATGGGGCAGATGCGGCCGTAGTGGGAGGTGTGCACGTCGCGCACCTCGAAGCCCGCGCGCTCGCGGGTCAGGCCGCCGGGTCCCAGGGCCGAGAGGCGGCGCTTGTGCGTCACTTCGCTCAAGGGGTTGGTCTGGTCCATGAACTGCGAAAGCTGGCTGGTTCCGAAGAACTCCTTCAGCACTGCGGCCACGGGCTTGGGATTGATGAGGTCATGCGGCATGAGCGTGGACACTTCCTGCAGGCTCATGCGCTCCTTGATGGCGCGCTCCATGCGCACCAGGCCGATGCGGTACTGGTTCTCCACCAGCTCGCCCACGGGGCGCACGCGGCGGTTGCCCAGGTGGTCGATGTCGTCGGCCGGGCCGTGGGAGTCCTTCAGCTTCACCAGCACCTTGACCGACTTGAGGATGTCCTCGTTGGTCAGGGTGCGCAGCTCCAGGGACTCGTTGATGCCGAGACGCGAGTTCAGCTTGTAGCGGCCCACGGTGGACAGGTCGTAGTAGTCCGAGCTGCGGAACAGATTCTCGAAGAAGCTCGCGGCGATCTCCGAGGTGGGCGGGGAGCTCGGGCGCAGGCGGCGGTAGATCTCGATCTGGGCAGTGGCCAGGTCCGTGGTCTTGTCTGCGGCCAGCGTGTCGCGCATGGAGGAGGAGACGTCCATGCCACGCGTGAAGAGCACGCGGATCTCCTTGACGCCCGTGGCGCGGATGGTCTCGATGATGTCGGCGGAGAGCTCGGTGGCGGCCTCAAAAGTGACTTCGCCGGTGGCCTCGTCCACGATGTCCTGGGCCAGGAACTGGCCGAGCAGCGTGTCCGGGGAGACCTCCATGGCCTCCATGCCGTCCTTCATCATGTCGCGCCAGGCCTTCTTGGTCACCGGGCGGTTCTTCTTCACCGCGACCTTGCCGTCGGACAAGACGATGTCCTCGAAGGCGTCTTCCTTGCGGTACTGCTCCTTGAAGAGCTTGCGCAGCACGCGCTCACCGTCGAAGATGTAGGCTTCGTGGTCGTAGAAGTAGTCCAGGATGTCGGTCTTGGTCAGGCCCATGGCCTTGAACAGGATCGTGGCGGGCATCTTCCGGCGGCGGTCGATGCGCACGTAGAGGATGTCCTTGTGGTCGAAGTCGAAGTCGAGCCAGGACCCGCGCATGGGGATGATGCGGCAGGAGTACAACACCTTGCGGCTGCTGTGCGTCTTGCCCGAGTCGTGCTCGAAGATGATGCCCGGCGAGCGCTGGAGCTGGTTGACGATGACGCGCTCGGTGCCGTTGATGATGAAGGTGCCCTTGTCCGTCATCAAGGGGATGGTGCCGAAATAGATGTCCTGTTCCTTGATGTCGCGGATGGTGCGCGCACCGGACTCTTCGTCGACGTCAAAGACCACCAGGCGCACGATGAGGCGGATGGGCGCCTCAAAGGTCAGGCCCTTGGCGAGGCACTCGTCCTCGTCGTACTTGGGCTCCTGGATGATGTAGCTGACATACTCCAGGCTGGCGGTCTTGTTGAAGTCCTCGATGGGAAATACGGAGCGGAAGACTGCCTCAAGCCCCAGGTCGGCGCGGCTGGCCGGCGGGACATCGCGCTGCAGAAATTTCAGGTAGGAGTCCACCTGGAGTTCGAGCAGATGCGGAATCGGAAGGGTATTGGCGATCTTTCCGAACAGTTTCGTGAGCTGGGCCATTGTCACCTCATCGAGCGAGACGGTTGGTGTTCACAGAAGAAGCCGCGCCCCTGTGGCGATGCGCCGTGCAGGGGGGATTCGTGGCTGCTCCCGGTCCAAAAAAAGCGGAAAATGTTGCGTCATTAAGCAGTCCCCAGGTGGAATCAGATCTCCTCTAGGGGGAAGGGATGAAATTCGGGCTGCGGCGAAACACGGTCTCAGCCAGCAAGCCGTATGCGCCCGGACCTCCGGAGCGCCTGAACCCGGACCGTGTCAGACGGTCACGGGCACACGAGAAAAAAAGAGACGGATCAAAGGACGCACCCCGCGTGGGGTGCGCCCTTTGACCGGAAACACTTCAGTCTGAAGTGTTGATCTACTTAACCTCGACGACGGCGCCAGCCTCAAGCAGCTGCTTCTTGGCGTCTTCGGCGTCGGCCTTGCTCACGCCTTCCTTGATGGTCTGGGGAGCGCCGTCAACCTTGTCCTTGGCTTCCTTCAGGCCCAGGCCGGTGAGGGCGCGGACAACCTTGATGACGCCGATCTTGTTGGCGCCGGCTTCCTTCAGGACCACGTCGAACTCGGTCTTCTCTTCGGCGGCTTCAGCCGGGGCGCCAGCGGGGGCGGCGGCGAAGGCGGCCACGGGAGCGGCGGCGGAAACGCCGAACTTCTCCTCGAGCTCCTTGATGAACTCGGCCAGATCGAGAACGGTCATGCTGGAGATGAACTCAACAACCTGCTCTTTGGTAACGGACATGGGATATTCCTCCTGGAAAGTTGCGTTTGCTTTGGTTGACTGGGGTTACTGGGCTTCGGGGGCCGCTTCGGGGGCTGCTCCGCCTTCCTTCTGCTCCTTGATTGCATTCAAGGCGTACAGGAAGTTGCGGAGAATGGCCGCGAACACGCCGACGAAGTTGGTGGGCACCGCATTCATGGTGCCAAGCAACTTGGCCAACAGTTCGGGCTTGCTCGGCAGCATTGCAAGCTGCTTCACGCCCTCCTCGTCAAGGAACTTTCCCTCAAGGCTGCCGTAACGCATGGTGAGCTTCTTGCTCCCCTTGACGAATTCGGACAAAGCCTTGGCCAGGGCAACGGGATCATCGTAGCCCAAGGCAACTGCACAGTTTTCCTTCAGACGCTCATTTAGGACGACGTGGGACGTGTCCGTGAGCGCCAACCGGGCCAGGGTGTTCTTGACGACTTGGTAATCGACTCCGGCTTCGCGGAGCTTGGCGCGCAGAAGAGTCATCTCCTCAACGCCCATGCCCTTGAAGTCGGTGACGACAGCGATGTTCGCGCGCGCAGCCTTTTCATGCAGCTGCTCGATGATCTGGGCTTTATCTTGCCTGTTCATCGTGTCTCGCTCCTCGTCGTTCTTTGGCCCGGAAAGCAAAGTACGTCTCGGCAGGTGATTAAGGGCTTAAAAGCCCGCCTGCTTTCTTCGACTCAACTTCCCGTGCTTACATGATCAAACCGGTGGGCGGCCAATCCGCCCGTGCCGGGTATTAGACTTCCAGGAACTTGCGCAGGGTCTGGGTGTCGATCTTGACGCCCGGGCCCATGGTGGTGGCCACAGCCATGGCCTTCAGGTACGTGCCCTTGGCCGTGGAGGGCTTCAGCCGGTTCACCGTGTCCAGCAGGGCCGAGAGGTTCTGCAGGAGCTTCTCGGGTCCGAAGGACTTCTTGCCGATGGAGGCGTGGATGATGCCCGCCTTGTCGACCTTGAACTCCACGCGGCCGGCCTTCAGTTCGCGGACGGCGTCGCCCACGTTGAAGGTGACGGTGCCGGTCTTGGCGTTGGGCATGAGCCCGCGGGGACCGAGCAGGCGGCCGATCTGGCCGACCTTGGCCATCATGTCCGGGGTGGCCACGGCGTTGTCGAAGTCGAGCCAGCCGCCCTTGATCTTCTCCACCAGGTCGTCGCCGCCGCACTCGTCGGCTCCGGCCTCTTTGGCCTCGGCTTCCTTGTCCGGCTTGCAGAAGACGATGACGCGAGCGGTCTTGCCCAGGCCGTTGGGCAGGGGACAGGCGCCGCGCACCATCTGGTCGGAGTACTTGGGGTCGACGCCGAGGTTGATGGCCACGTCGACGGTTTCGTCGAACTTGGCAAAGGAGTTGTCGATGGCGAGCTTTACAGCCTCGTTCACCGCATAACGCTGCGTCTGATCAAAGCCTTCAGCGGCCTTGTCGTAGTTTTTTCCGTGTTTCGGCATGGCGTATCCTCGCTACCCTATGACTTCAAGGCCCATGCTGCGGGCAGTGCCAACGACGCAATTCATGGCGGCCTCAAGGGACTTGGCCGTCAAATCGGGCGCCTTAAGCTTGGCGATTTCCTCAACCTGGGCCATGGTGACCTTGCCGACCTTGGTCTTGTTGGGCTCGCCGGAGCCCTTCTCGATCTTGGCGGCCTTGAGCAGGAGCACCGGGGCCGGCGGGGTCTTGGTGATGAAGGAGAAGGTGCGGTCGGCGTACACGGTGATGATCACCGGGATGATCATGCCCTTCTGGTCCTGGGTCTTCGCGTTGAAGGCCTTGCAGAACTCCATGATGTTCACGCCGTGCTGGCCCAGCGCCGGACCCACGGGGGGGGACGGGTTGGCCACGCCGGCAGGGATCTGCAGTTTGACTTTACCAGTGATTTTCTTAGCCATTTTTATATCCTCGCAGGCGGTTTCCCGCCGCAGTCGAACAGGGTCCGTCTAGCCCTTCGTCACCTGGACGAAGTCGAGCTCCACCGGGGTCTGACGACCGAAGATGGAGACGGCCACGCGGAGCTTGCCCTTGTCGTAATTCACGTCCTCGACGACACCATTGAAACCGCTGAAGGGGCCGTCGATGACCCGGACCTCGTCGCTTCTCTCGAAGTTGAACTTGGGCCGGGGCTGTTCCTGCCTGCTCTCCATCATGGAGAGAATGGTCTGTGCTTCGCTGTCACGCATGGGAGTGGGCCGGTTCTTGCCGCCCACAAAGCCCGTCACGCGCGGGATGGACTGGATCAGGTGCCAGGAGTCGTCGGTGAGGATCATCTTCACCATCACATAGCCCGGATAGAACTTCCGGGTGGTGGTGCGACGCTCCCCCTTGACCATCTCCACCACTTTCTCGGTGGGGACGACAACCTCAAGGACCTGGCCCTTTTCCTGACCGGTACGCATCATCTCAAGGATGGTCTTCTCCACACGCTGCTCGAAACCCGAGTAGGTGTGGACGATGAACCAGCGGGCCGGTTTTTCCCCGCCAACGGCGCTATCTTCAGTCACTTGCGCTCACCTGCCAGGGGGTTAGGACAGCACAGTCTCAATGATCTTGGAAAAGCCAAGATCGACGAGGCCGAGGAACAGGGACATGACCAGTACAAGGACCATGACCGCCGCACAGGTTTGGTACGTCTCCTTGCGGGAAGGCCAGGTGATCTTTTTCAGCTCGACCTGGGCTTCCTCGAAGAAGGTTTTCAGTTCCTGCGCCTTGGCGGCAACACCCGTTTTTTCGGGCAGTTCCGTGCCTTGCGGGCCGCTGGAGCCTTTCGCTGTATGTTTCGACATTGTTCTCCCCATGTTGGGGGTGTGGCAGGCCAGGTAGGATTCGAACCTACAGCGTCCGGTTTTGGAGACCGGTGCTCTAGCCGTTAGAGCTACTGGCCTGCATGAAAACTACTTGGTCTCGCGGTGAACCGTATGCTTCCTGTCGAAGGGGCAATACTTCTTCACTTCAAGACGACCCGTAGTGTTCTTCTTGTTCTTCTCCGTCGAGTAATTGCGCCGCTTGCACTCGGTGCAGGCAAGCTGAATATTGACTCGCATGGATTACTCCAGAATCTCGGTGACAACACCCGCGCCAACGGTGCGGCCGCCTTCGCGGATGGCGAAGCGCAGGCCCTGCTCCATGGCGATGGGGTGGATCATGTCAACGATGAAGGTTGCATTGTCGCCGGGCATGACCATCTCGACGCCCTCTTCCAGGCTCACCACGCCGGTGATGTCCGTGGTGCGGAAGTAGAACTGCGGGCGGTAGCCGGAGAAGAACGGCGTGTGACGGCCGCCCTCGTCCTTGGACAGAACGTAGACCTCGGCCTTGAACTTGCGGTGGGGCGGGATGCTCTTGGGCTTGGCCAGGACCTGGCCGCGCTCCACATCTTCGCGCTTGATGCCGCGCAGCAGCACGCCGACGTTGTCGCCGGCCTGGCCCTGGTCGAGGATCTTGCGGAACATCTCGACGCCGGTGCAGGTGCTCTTGACGGTGTCCTTGATGCCGACGATCTCGACTTCGTCACCCACGGTGATGATGCCGCGCTCCACACGACCGGTCACGACGGTGCCGCGGCCGGAGATGGAGAAGACGTCCTCGATGGGCATGAGGAAGGGCTTGTCGATGTCGCGCTTGGGCTCGGGGATGTAGGTGTCGCAGGCTTCCAGCAGGGCCAGGATGCACTTGCACTCCTCGCTCTTCGGGTCGTCGCTCTCCAGAGCCTTCAGGGCGGAACCCTGAATGATGGGCACGTCGTCGCCGGGGAAGCCGTACTTGGTCAGCAGCTCGCGCATTTCGAGCTCGACGAGCTCAAGCAGCTCGGCGTCGTCGACCATGTCGCACTTGTTCATGAAGACGACCATGTAAGGCACGCCGACCTGACGGGCGAGCAGCAGGTGCTCACGGGTCTGGGGCATGGGGCCGTCGGTGGCGGCCACGACCAAGATCGCGCCGTCCATCTGGGCGGCGCCAGTGATCATGTTCTTGATGTAGTCGGCGTGGCCCGGGCAGTCCACGTGGGCGTAGTGACGATTCTTCGTCTCGTACTCCACGTGGGCGGTGGCGATGGTGATGCCGCGCTCTTTCTCTTCCGGCGCCTTGTCGATCTGGTCGAAGGCGACGTAAGAGCCCATGCCCATCATCGACGCCGTCTTGGTGATGGCGGCGGTGAGGGTGGTCTTGCCGTGGTCGATGTGACCGATGGTGCCGATGTTGACGTGAGGCTTCTTGCGCTCAAATTTGGCCTTACCCATTTTGGAACCCCCTGTGCTTCGTGTCAGCGGTTGTCCGTGAAAAAGATATGGAGCCCATGAACGGAATCGAACCGTTGACCTCTTCCTTACCAAGGAAGTGCTCTACCGACTGAGCTACATGGGCCTAAGATCGCCTTAGGAGGCCCCCGATGGGCCTGGACTTTGGAGCGGGAAACGGGACTCGAACCCGCAACCCTCAGCTTGGAAGGCTGATGCTCTAGCCAATTGAGCTATTCCCGCGCGGTAATTCCGTAGTCCATACGACAGTTACGGTCCTGTCTCCTACGACGTTTCTTGCCGCGTATGTGGTGGTGGGGGGAGGATTTGAACCTCCGAAGGCTGACGCCGACAGATTTACAGTCTGTTCCCTTTGGCCACTCGGGAACCCCACCATTCACTTCGTAAACTGGAGCTGGCGATGGGACTTGAACCCGCAACCTGCTGATTACAAATCAGCTGCTCTGCCATTGAGCTACGCCAGCGCGAACGTGGACATATACATGCCCCGCCCATGAATTGCAAGCCTTTTCGTCCACTGATGGCGCCGTGGACACCGGCAATTCCCTCGTTTCCAAGGCCGAACTCTCTATTTTGATTCGCCCCTGCTTGTCAACTGATTTTCCCCGCGCGCGCAAAAATATTTTATTTTTCCCAAAAGTTCTCTTCAATATCCCTTTGACGGACTTCCCTTAAAGACCTATCTCCCTCTCGCCATGCACACACTTCCCTTTGCCCCCAACGCCCCCTGGCTGGCCCCCCTGGCCGGCTACTCGGACCTCTCCTTCCGCATGCTCTGCCGCAGCTTCGGCGCGGCCTGCGCGGTGACCGAGATGGTCAGCGCCAAGGGCCTAGTCTTCGGCGGGCACGGCACCACCCGGCTTTTGACCTCGGACGCGGGCGACGCCCCCCTGGTGGTCCAGCTTTTCGGCGCCGAGCCGGACATTTTCGATCGCGCCATGCCGCTGCTGCTGGAGCGCGGGTTCACCCACTTCGACCTCAACTGCGGCTGCTCCGTGCGCAAGGTCAACAAGAGCGGCTCCGGCTCGGCGCTGCTGGCCAAGCCCGCCCTGCTGGAGGCCATCGCCAAGGTCATGCTGCGCCACGCCGGGGCCGGGCGGGTGGGCGTCAAGCTGCGCCTGGGCATCCAACAGGGCGAGGAGAACTACCTGGAGATCGGCCGACGCCTGGCCGACCTGGGCGCGGGCTGGCTGACCCTGCACCCGCGCACGGCCAAGCAGCTCTTCGGCGGCGCGGCCGACTGGAGCGCTGTGGGCCGCCTGGCGCGCGCCGTGGACATCCCGGTGCTGGCCAGCGGCGACCTGTTCCGCGCCGAGGACGCGGCCCGCTGCCTGGCCGAAACCGGCTGCGCCGGGGTCATGTTCGCGCGCGGGGCGCTCACCGACCCCATGATCTTCCAGCGCCTGCGCGACCTTTTGGCCGGACGCGAACCTGCCCCGCGCACGGCCGAGTCCCTGGCCGCGGCCACGTCCCTGCACATCCAACTGGCCCGCAACCTGGAGGGAACCCCGCGCGCGCTCCGGGCGCTGCGGGCGTTTCTGCCGCGCTACGCCAAGGGATTTTCCGGCATCCGCGCCCTGCGCCAGGCGTTTCTGTCGTGCACGACCTGGGAGGAGCTGGAGGCCACGGCGGGCCGCATCGCCACCCTCTGCCAGGCCGACGCCCCCTTCGATCCGGCTGAGAGTCCGGACTGTCCGGACATGGCTGAGGGCTACGGGGCCTGACCCCCCTGCCCTGTCAAAGCAGTTGACTCCGGGTCACTCCTGTAACATTAAATAGGTTAGCGCACCAGAATCGCGGTTCTGGCATACAGCGCAGTCTGGAGATGCATGGTATGGAAGTCATCCGCGCCCGGCTGGCGGGCTTCTGCATGGGCGTCGGGCTGGCCCTGAAAAAGCTCGACGACCTGCTGGCCAAGGATACCGGCCGTTCCACGTTCATGCTCGGCCCCATCATCCACAACCCGCAGGTGCTGGAGGACTATCGCCAGCGGGGCGTGGGCCTGGCCAAAACCGTGGCCGAGGTGCCTTCCGGCAGCCGCGTGGTCATCCGCGCCCACGGCATTCCGGCCGATGAGGAGCGCGAGCTTTTGGAACGCGGCGTGGAGGTCGTGGACGCCACCTGCCCCAAGGTCAAGCGCGCCCAGCTGCTGATCCGCGAGCAGGCCGAGGCCGGGCGCAGGCTGCTGCTCTTCGGCGAGGACGACCACCCCGAAGTGCGCGGGCTCTTGAGCTACGCCGGCGAAGGGGCCTTCGTCTTCGAGACCCCGGACGAGCTGTCCGTCCAGCCGCTCAGTCCGGAGACTCCCTATTTCCTGGCCGCCCAGACCACCCAGGACCGCCAGGGCTTCGAGCAGATCAGGACCGACCTGGGTCTGCGCCTGAAGGACGCCGTCGTGGTGCTGGAAACCATCTGCGACGCCACGCGCCTGCGCCAGGACGAGGCCATCCGCCTGGCGTCCCGGGCGGACTGCGTCATCGTGGCCGGGGGCAAGGCCAGCGGCAACACCCGCAGGCTGGCCCAGGTCATCGAGGCACAGGGGACGCCGACCATCTTGGTGGAAAGCGTTGACGACCTTTCCGGCGTCGACATGCTGAAATATGGGAGAATGGGCTTAACCGCTGGCGCATCCACGCCGAAAAGAATCATTGACGAGATTGAAGCCCACCTCCGGGCGCTATAACGAACGTCCATCCGGGCCTCTCACCGAACCGCCGGAACACGGAGCAGCCGATGAGCACCAACGTGACCAATATTCTTCTTGAGGCCGGGACCAACGAACTTGAGATCGTCGAGTTCTACCTGGAGGAGCCGCAGGGCGGGGGCAAGGAGTCCTACAAGGGCTACTACGGCGTCAACGTGGCCAAGGTTCTGGAGATCATCCGGATGCCCAAGATCACGGAGATGCCGCAGGTTTCGCATCCCTCGGTGCTCGGCGCCTTCAACCTGCGCAACCAGATCATCCCCCTGGTGGACCTGGGCCTGTGGCTCAAGAAGGAGCACGGCGACAAGGAGCCGCCCAAGGTCATCGTCTGCGAGTTCAACAACGTGACCACGGCCTTCCTGGTTTCCGGCGTCACGCGCATCCACCGCATCAGCTGGGAGGAAGTGGAGGCGCCCAACAAGTACATGTCCTCGCTGGCCTCCAACTCCATCACCGGCGTGGTGCGCCTGGAAGGCCGCATCATCTTCATCCTGGACCTGGAGAAGATCGTGGCCGAGCTGAACCCGGACCTGGGCCTGCGCTTCGACGAGAACGTGACCTGGGAGGCCGACACCCAGTACCGCGCGCTCATCGCCGACGACTCCACCCTCATCCGCGAGATGATCGGCGACCTGCTGCACAAGGCCAACTTCATGGTCGAGAAGACCAACCACGGCGGGGAGTGCTGGGACCGCCTGCAGCACATCAAGCAGATCGCCGAGACCGAGGGGCGGCCCGTGACCGACTACGTGCAGGTGGTCATCTCGGACATCGAGATGCCGGTGATGGACGGCCACAACCTGACCAAGCGCATCAAGGAAGATCCGCTGCTCAAGAACCTTCCGGTGATCCTGTTCTCGTCCATCATCTCCGACAAGCTGCGCCACAAGGGCGACGCCGTGGGCGCGGACGACCAGGTCAGCAAGCCGGAGATCACCCAGGTGGCCAAGCGCGCCGTGGCCCTCATCAAGGACAGGATCGAGGCCGCGCGCGGGTAGCCGCAAGCCCCCCCCTTGCGCGGAAACAAAAACCGCCCGGCGTCCTTTGTGGAGCCGGGCGGTTTTTGTTTCGGGAAGGGTCGACTAGCGCCAGTTCACGGCCGCTGGCTTGCGCGGCGGCACCAGAAGGCACTCATGGCGCGGGTAGCCCAGCAACAGCCCGGCAAAAACCTTCTGCCCCGGCGGCAGGGCCACGGCCTCGAACAGGGGCGGCCAGCCCTCCAGGGCGCGCATGAAGACCCCGGCCCAGCAGGTGCCCAGCCCGCGCGAGGCGGCCAGAAGCTCCATGTGCGTGGCGGCGATGGCGCAGTCCGTGGCGGCCCAGGCGTAGTCCTCCGGCGCGCAGCACAAAAGCAGATGCGGCGCGCCGCGCAGCACCGGATCAACCCCGCCCTCCCAGTCCTCGTCCAGCCCGTCCGCGTAATATGTCCTGCGCAGCCAATCCAGCCCCAGCGCGGCGAGCTCCCTGGTGGTCTCGGGCTCCAGGGTCACGATCCACCACAGCTTCTGGGTATTGTTCGCCGTGGGGGCGTGGCGGACCACGTCGAAGAGGGATTTTAGCAGCGCCTTGTCCACGGCGCGGCGATTGAAGGCGCGCACCGAACGACGGGTCTTCATGGCGTAGACCAGCGGATCGGCGGCCCGGTCCAGGGAGGACTTCTCCTGAAACTCCTGGCGGTCCAGCAGGTGGTTGGTCAGCGCGCCCCTGGCGCACACGGACACGCACTGCCCGCAACGGATGCACAGAGTCTCCGCGCCCTGGCACTCCATGGGGAAGTTCTCCCCGTCGCGCAGGAGCAGCGTATGCGGGCAGGAGTTGACGCAGGCCCCATCCCGGATGCACAGCGCGTGGTCGATGGTCACAAGGTTCATGCCCCCCCCGATGAGCTGGGATCTTCCGGCGCAGGGCCAGAAATATCCCAATCTAGCTCATAAAGATAGACAAATCCCGGCCCGCCAGCAACGCGCGGCGGACGCGCAGGAGGCAAAGGCAGGCCAGGCGGCTAGCGGCCCATGAGCAGGGCGATGAGCCCGGGGAAGACCATCTCCAGCGTCATCAGAACCGTCAGCCCCAGCACGATGATCACCGTGGCCCAGGCCACGGTATTGAACACCGGGCCGTTGACGTAGTCGCCCATGAGGCGCTTGTCGTTGATGAGCTTGAGCATGAAGATGAGCACAAAGGGCAGCACCGCCCCGTTCACCACCTGGGAGATGTACATGATGGCGATGAGCGGCGCGCCGGGCAAAAGGATGATGCCAGCGGACACGGCGATGATGACCGTGAACATCCAGTAGAACTGCGGGGCCTCGCGGAATTCCTTGCCCACGCCGAGTTCCCAGCCCAGTCCCTCGCAGATGTAGTAGGACGTGGACAGGGGCAGCACGCAGGCCGCGAACAGCGAGGCGTTGAACAGGCCGATGGCGAACAGCCCGGTGGCGTAGCCGCCCACCAGCGGGGTCAGGGCCATGGCCGCGTCGGCGGCGGTCTCGATCTTGACCCCGGCCTTGAAGATGGTGGCGGCGCAGGCCACAACGATGAAAAAGGCCACGATGATGGCCATGAAGCAGCCCACAATGACGTCCAGCCGCGAGAAGTTGTAGTTCTCCTTGGTGATGCCCTTCTCCACCACGCTGGCCTGCTGGTAGAACTGCATCCACGGGGCGATGGTGGTGCCCACCACGCCGATCATCATGGTCACGGAATCGGGCGTGACCTTGAAGTCCGGCACCACCGAGGCCTTGAGCACCTCACCCCAGTCCGGCCCGGACATGAAGGCGGCCACGGGATAGGCGATGTAGACCAGGCAGGCCACCAGAAAGACCTTCTCCACGATGCGGTAGGAGCCCTTGACGATGAGCAGCCAGACGACGATGGCGCCCAGCGGCACGGACACGTACTTGCTGATGCCGAAGAGCTCCATGCTGGCCGCGATGCCCGCGAACTCGCTGACGGTGTTGCCCAGGTTGGTCAGGAACAGGGCGATCATGACGTAGAAGGTGATCTTGACCCCGAAGCTCTCGCGGATCAGGTCGGACAGGCCCTTGCCCGTCACGGCGCCCATGCGCGCGCACATCTCCTGCACCACCACCAGGGCCACGGTGGTGGGCAGCATCATCCACAAAAGCGAGAGCCCGAACTGCGCCCCGGCCAGGGAATAGGTGGTGATGCCGCCGGCGTCGTTGTCCACGTTGGCGGTGATGATGCCCGGGCCGAGCAGAGCCAGGAACATGAACACGTTCCGGCGGTTGATCTTGCGCAGGGGGGCGATGAGTGTTGCTGCGGTCACTGTATCCTACCTCATGGACCCTAGAATTTGCGCAGGGACTTGTACTGCTTCCAGCGCAGGGCGAAGGGCAGGAAATGTTCCATGATGTCGTCGGCCGAGACGATGCCCGCCATCTTGCCGTCCTCCTCCAGCACGGGCAGGGCCGCCAGCTTGTACTGCACCACCAGCTCGAAGACCTCGTCCAGGGACGAGTCCACCTGCACGCTCTTGGGGTTGCGGCTCATGACCTCGGCCACCGGGGTCTCGCCGGGCGAGAGCAGCAGGCGCTTCAGGCTCAAGACGCCGTGTAGCTGCTCGCCCTCGTCCACCACGTAGACATAATAGATGCTGTCGACCTCGGCGGCCAGCAGGCGCACCTGGGCCATGGCGTCATCCACGGTGGCGTCGGGCATGACGAAAAGATACTCGTTGTTCATGAGGCCGCCGGCGGAGTCGTCCTCATGCTCCAGGAGCTCCTGGACCTTTTCGGCATCCTCGGGGTCCATGTAGGAGAGCAGCTCCTGGGCCTTCTCGTCGGAGTACTCGGCCAGCAGGTCGGCGGCCTCGTCCGGGGGCATCTCCTCCAGCACGTCTGCGGCGTGGGCGCTCTCCAGCTGGCTCAGCACGCGGCTGGAGTCCTCGGGCTCCATCTCGCCCAGGGCCTCGCCCGCCACGTCCATGTCGAGCGAGTTCAAGACCGCCGAGACGTTCTGGTGCGGCAGCTGGGCGATGATGTGCGCCAGGTCGGCCGGGTGCAGGTCCGAAAGCTTGTCGCGGGTCACGGTGAGGGTCAGCCGGGAGAGGTTGGCGCCCAGGGGCTGCACGAACAGCCAGTCGATCTCCTTGCGCCCCAGAGGCCGGTGCAGCACCCCACCCATGAGGTCCCAGGCCTTGAGGTAGCCCAGGCGGCGCAGCACGCCCCGGAAGCCCACGTCCACCGCGGCCAGGCACAGGTTGTCCAGCATGGGCATGAGCTTCAGGTCATTGACGCGCACCACGCGCGCTCCGTCCACGTCCACGATCTGCTTGTCCAGGATGTCCCGGCGCATGAGCACCTCGTCCTCAAGCTCGGGCACATCGCCCGCTCCCGTGAGCTCGCCCTTGAGCGAGACCACCACGTGGTTGAACAGGGCGATATCGGCCCAGGGCACGCGCCGGATGCTCCCGGCCTTGCGCACCAGCAGGTGCTTCACCAGGGGCAGGGGCTCGCCGGGGCTCATGGCCACGTCCCACAGCCTGCCGATCTCGCGGCCGGACAGGCTGATGACCGGGCGGTCCAGCACAGCGCTCAGGAACAGGCCTTCGTCGGGCGGGCTCATGCGGACCTCCGGGCGGATGCGGACAGGTGCGGGAGAAGGCGCGCGGCCGCAGGACGGCGCAGAGAAACCCTGCCGCAGGATGCGGGCAGGTCCAGGAAACTTGAGAGCCGAATGAGGGTGCGGGTCATCGGCCACCTCCTGCTTGTGCGTCGCCAGCTTCACAGCGGCGGCGCGTCAGGGGCGGCCCGGAATGCGCTTATGCGCCGGGGGGCTTCAGACGCGAGGAGCCGGGTGGGCGGGCAACTCGGATTCGTTTACATTCTTAAAGCAATCGCACGAATTTGAGCGTTTACTGTACGGGTCGTCCATTTTTTCCCTCAAGACGTTTTAATAGGCCGAAATTGTATTAGACCTGGGCGATGCGGACTGTCAACAGCGCTTGTGTGACGATTGTGTTGCAACCCTGCCCGGAGCATGCGGGCCTCTGGAAATGCTGCGGAGAGGCGGTTCCGGGGGGCGCGCAAAGCCCCACAGCCGACAGCCCGCTCTGGCGCGGGCTTCCGGCTGCTGCGCCGCAAGCGGGCGGTCAAGCCGAAACGAGGCCCCGGCAAGCACCGCTACGCGGGCTATTTCTTGGTCTCTGTGTGCTGGGTGTTGGCGCCCGGGTCGGCCACGCCGTCCAGGCCCTTGCGCAGCTCGCGGATGCTCTTGCCGATGCTGGCGCCGAGCTGCGGGAGCTTGGTGGGGCCGAAGATGAACAGGGCGATGACCACGACCAGGAGCAGGTGCATGGGCTGGAAAAGCTGTCCGAACATGGCGGTTCCTCCGTATTCCCGTGGAGCGGTGGGCGCTTTGCGCCCTGGTCCAGGGGTGGCTTGCGCCGATTTCCCGGCGTCATCCGTTTTGTGTGCCGTATGGCGTGCCGGTCGGCGAGTCGGTTCGGGGTGTCGGCAGGGGGTCGAGTTCCAACTGGGCCGATACTGTCTCAATCAAGGCGGGGGCCGCCACCGTTGGGCAGGGGCTCTCCCGTTTGGCAGGCCTTACAGCGTCCCGTCGCCCCCGTCAATACGCATCTTGAGATGCTGGTACGCCTTGGCCGTGGCCACGCGGCCGCGCGGGGTGCGCTTGATGAACCCGCACTGGATGAGGAAGGGCTCGTAAATGTCCTCGATGGTGCGCGATTCCTCGGAGCAGGCCACGGCGATGGTCTTCACCCCCACCGGGCCGCCGCTGAACTGGTTGACGATGAGCGAGAGGATCTTGCGGTCCATCTGGTCCAGGCCGTAGGGGTCCACGTCCAGCCTGTCCAGGGACTCCTCGGCCAGCTGTTTGTCCACCGTGGCCTGGCCCTGCACCACCGCGTAGTCGCGGATGCGCCGGAGCAGCCGCCCGGCGATGCGCGGGGTCCCGCGCGACCTGCGCCCGATGGCCCAGGCCCCCTCCTCGGTGATCTGCACGCCCAGGATTCCCGCCGCGCGCAGCACGATGCGGGCAAGCTCCTCGGGCGCGTAGAACTCCAAGCGGAACACGCAGCCGAAGCGGTCGCGCAGGGGCGAGGTCAAAAGCCCCACGCGGGTCGTTGCACCAACGAGAGTGAATGGCTCAAGATCAATTTTGACCGAGCGCGCGCCCGGCCCCTGGCCGATGATGAGGTCGATCTTGTAGTCCTCCATGGCGGGGTACAGGATCTCCTCCACCGTGGCGGGCATGCGGTGGATCTCGTCGATGAACAAGATGTCGTGCCGGGAGAGGTTGGTCAGGATGGCCGCCAGGTCGCCCACGCGCTCCAGCACCGGGCCGCTTGTGGAGACCATGCTGACCCCGAGTTCGCTGGCCATGATCTGGGCCAGCGTGGTCTTGCCCAGGCCGGGGTTGCCGGAGAACAGCGTGTGGTCCAGCGCCTTGCCGCGTTCGCGCGCGGCCTGGATGAACACGCCAAGGTTGGAGCGCAGGTCGTCCTGGCCGATGAAGTCGCTCAGCCGCTTGGGCCGGATGGAGTCGTCCGGCAGGGAGGCAGGCGCGAAGTCGTCGCTCATGAGCGCGCCGCCGCGATCTTCTTCAGGGCCACCCGCAGGGCTGCGGAGGCGTCGATGTCCGGCTCGGCGTCGAAGATGCCCTTCATCATGCCGCGCGCCTCCTCCTCGGTGTAGCCCAGGGCCTTCATGCCCAGGATGGCGTCGAAATACTCGCTCTGGGGCGGTTCCTGGGCGGGGCCGGAGGTCAGCGGCCCGGTCTTGATGCCCGCCACCTTGTCCTTGAGCTTCCACATGATCTCGCGCGCGGATTTCGGCCCGATGCCCGGCACCGTGGCCAGCATGTCGGCGTCCTCGCGCAGCACCAGCTCGCGCAGATGGTCGGGCCGGAAGTGCGAGAGGATGGCCAGGGCCTTTTTCGGCCCCAGCTTGTCGATGCCGATGAGCAGGCGGAACAGGTCGCGGTCGTCGTGGGTGGTGAAGCCGTAAAGGTCGAGGGCGTCCTCGCGCACGATGAGGTGCGTGAACAGGGCAACCTCCCCGCCCTTCTGCGGCAGGCCGACCAGGGCCGTGGTGGGCAGGGCGATCTCGTAGCCCACCCCGCCGGGGGTGACCACCACGCAGCCCTTGCCCGTGACTTCCAGCAGGCGTCCCTCGATGTAGGCAATCATGCGGCCTCCGTCAGCCTGCGCAGGAGCCCCCGTCAGCGGGGGCCGACGCACCCTGTAATCCGGCGAAGCCGGCGTTCGTTCAGGTGGCAGATGGCCACGCCCAGGGCGTCGCTGGCGTCCAGCGCCCAGTCGGGCTTTTTGACGCCCAGGATCTGGGCGA
>Ga0209373_10001964_pt1 | contig 22110 bp, 17 predicted proteins | sample Higcelweek5metaG_FD_187173 | JGI IMG/M metagenome (GOLD analysis project Ga0209373, IMG submission 187173) | Freshwater pond sediment microbial communities from the University of Edinburgh, under environmental carbon perturbations - High... | ecosystem: Environmental > Aquatic > Freshwater >... | reverse complement strand
TTTGGCGATGAGCCGCCAGTGCGGGGCCTGCTCCGGGAACAGGCCGATGTGGCGCGAGGTCTCTGCCACGCGGGCTTCCAGCGTGATGGCCCCGGACGTGCCGGGACGTTCTTTGCCGCCGCCGGGCGCGGAGCCAAGGTCGAGTTGCAGCGCCCAGGCCTTGGGCAGGCCCTTGCTCACTGTGAGGCGGCCCTCCTCGTCCTGGCTGGCGTGGGCCTCGGCCCAGCGCGCCTCCGGCAGTGCGGGCCGCCACCAGGCCTTGGGCTCGTGGCGCACAATCCGGTACTTGCCGAAGCGTTCAAGCTTGCGGCCGTCGCCGGAGTCGATGAGTTCGTACTCATCCCAGCCGGGGGTGATGATGGAAATCTGCTTCACGCGTACACTCCGAAATCGTCCTCATTAAACCAAGTGCCCAAAATGTGCGCGCTTTCGCCAGGAATATAGTCAGGCTCCGCACCGCCGCCGTGGTGGTATGCGCAGAAGAATTCACCAGCCGCCGTCTCGGCCCAGCCGGAATAGCCGAAGTCCGCCGGGCTGGCCTTGCGGTCGTTCTTGAGCTCCAGCACATGCGCGTTCACGTAGGCGTCGGGCAGGCCGTCCGTGTAGTGCCAGCGCCAGCAATACTCCCGCCCGTAACGCGGTTCGCTGGTGGAAAGCGACATGCTCCGCCAGACGGCCTCGCAGGCGTTGCCCGTCTTGCGGGAGACAGCGCCGACCAGCACGGGGCGCGTGTCGCCTTCAAGGGGATTGACCGGATACTCGCCGCACGCCGCGCCGTCAATGAACAGGCGGCACAGGCCCGGCTCGTAGGTGATGCGCACGGTGTGGAAACGCTCTGGCTCAAGCGGTATGGCCGCAGCGCGCCCTTGCGCGTCGTTGGCGTCGGGTACGAGGCTGTCCGGGTAGAGCTTCCACCAAATGCCCAGGCGGATGCCGCAGCCATCCTCGTCCGCATGGCGCACCATGACCTCGGCCTCGAACTCCGCGCGGGCGAACTCCGGGTCGGTGAGGGGCCGCAGGCAATACCGCACCGGCGCATCCGGGCCGTCGGCGCTGTTGATCAGCAAGCCATCCGGCGTCAGCACGGCGCTGCCGGCCGCCGCATGCAGGCCATGGACCTGGAAGTCCGAGGCGAGGGAGTCCAGATCGCCCAGCCAGGCCTTGGTGCCGGAGTCCGGGCCGACATCCCGGTAGGTCACCAGCAGCCTGCCGGAACGCGTCCAGCCGAGGGTGGGCCGGTGGCCGATGAGCGGCGTGGGCCGGGGCGCGCTCCAGTTGATGCCGCCGTCCTCGCTGGTGCAGAAATACATGGGCTCGCCCACGAAGGAATTCTCGCGCATGAGGGCGAGCAGGCGCACTGCCCCGGTCGGCCCCAGGCCCGGCAGGCGTATCACCGAGGCCTCGCACAAGACCAGGCAGTTATCGTTGGCGATGACGGAGATGGCGTCCCAATTGCGGCCCAGGTTGCGGGAGACATAGGCCATCTGCTCGGTCGGGGCCTGCCGGATCTTGACGCGGGGCTGGCTGCCCCGGTGCTGGTGCCCGGTGGTGAAGAGCGCGTGCCCGCCAATCTCCAGCGCGCGGTCGGGCAGCCCGTGGGCCAAGCCGTTTCCGGGCTGCTGCGCCCAGTTGCGGCCATTGTCCATGCTCCAGAAAATCACCGGCCCGGCGTCGTCGATGAGGCAGAGGAGCCCGCCGGACAGGGCGGATATTCGCGGGCAGTGGGAGTCATCGGCGCGCAGCAGGCGGGTTTCGCCCCAGGTGCGGCCCTGGTCGCGGCTTGCCTTGAGCAGCAGCCTGCGCCGGGTGCCCACATGGCGGTCGAACTCGTTGTAAACGCACAGCAGCGTGCCGTCGTCCGTCAGGCAAACATCGGGGAAACACAGATAATGACCGACACGGCGGTCTACGACCACGTGCCTGTCGGCCATTGCGTCGAGGCTCGGCATGATGGCCCTCCGGTGGGTTATGTGCGTCTGTGGCGCACCGCGGGAGCGTTAGTCCCTGTCGCGGCTGTCCACAACGCGCTTGGTCTTGGCGAAGCTGCGCGGCAACGCGCCTGGCTCCAACACTTCCACCTTGCTGCGCACCAGGATGTGGTTGCGGATGTCCTCGGCCACGGCCTGGGCAAGGCCTTCGTCGGCGCAGGAGCAGCTCTGCGCATCACGCGCGGGGGCGACAGCGCCGGGCCGCTTTTCCACGCGCACCACCATGTGGTCCAGCCCGTCCACGCGGGAAAGCTCGATCTGATACTCGCTGTTGAGCTCCGCAAACTTCTCCAGCACGGCGGCCACCTGGCCGGGGTAGATGTTCACCCCGCGGAAGATGATCATGTCGTCGCTGCGGCCCTGGATGCGCTCGTGCCGGGGCATGGAGCAGCCGCAGGGGCACTTGCCGGGAATGAGCCGGGTCATGTCGCGGGTGCGGTAGCGGATGAGCGGGCTGGCCTCTTTCTTGAGGCTGGTGATGACCATTTCGCCCAGTTCGCCGGGGGCCACGGGCTTGAGGGTCTCGGGATCGATGATCTCCAGGATGTACATGTCGGCCCAGTAGTGGATGCCCTTGTGCGCCTCGCACTCGATGCCGGCGCCCGGCCCGTAGATTTCGGTCATGCCGGAAATGTCGAAGCTGTGCTCAAGGCCCAGGGCTTCCTCGAAGCGTTGGCGCATGCGCGGAGAGTGGGCCTCCGCGCCGAAGATGGAGCGTTTGAGCTTGAGCTTGTCGCGCAGGTTCTGCTTCTCCACTTCCTCACCCAGCAACAAAGCCATGCTGGCCGTGGAGCACAGGCAGGTGGTGCCAAGGTCGGTAAGCAGTTGCAGTTGGATATCGAGCATGCCCGGGCCCACGGGCAGGGCCATGGCCCCGAACCTCTCGCAGCCGAGCTGGAAGCCCGCGCCGGCGGTCCACAGGCCGTAGCCCACGCAGATCTGCACACGGTCCAGCACGGTGAGCCCGGCCATTTCGTAACAGCGGGCGAACATGTCGGCCCAATCGTCGATGTCTTTCTGCGTGTAGGTGAGTATCTTGCGCTTGCCCGTGGTGCCGCTGGAGCCGTGGATGCGCACCACGCGCTCTTCCGGCACGCAGAGCAGCGGCAGCGGGTAGCCGGATTGCAGATCATGGGCCGTGGTGAAGGGCAGCCGGGTCAGGTCGTCCAGGGAGGTGATGCCCTCCGGGCCGACGCCCGCCTCATCAAGCCGCGCGCGGTAAAACGGACTGCCCGCATACGCGTGGCCGATTGTCCACTTGAGACCCGCCAACTGTTTGTCGGCTATCTCGTCAGCGGAAAGTTGCGGAATGAAGCGGGCAGTGTTGGACATGGTCTCCCCCCAGGTGGTCGCGTGTGTCCGGGCTTGTGGACAAAGATAAAATGCGCTAGCTGGCCTCATGACCGCGCGCTGGTCCACAGCCCGGCGCATCATGCAGCAGATTGCGCCATTCGGCAAGCCCGCACGGCGCACGGCAAGGAGCCAAATGATCCAAGCGCCCGCGCTCATTCCGATTCTGGCGGCTTTGGCCGGTCTTGCGCTGGGCAGTTTCGCCACCTGCGCCGGGCACCGCCTGGCAAATAACGGCAGCGTGCTCTTCCCGGCGCGCTCCTTTTGCCCTGCCTGCCGCCATACCCTCTCCTGGCACGAGAACATCCCGCTGCTGGGCTGGGTGCTGTTGCTCGGAAAATGCCGGCACTGCGGCGCGCGCATCCCTGCCCGCTACCCGCTGACGGAACTGGCGAGCGGCTGCTTCGGCCTTGCCGCCGGGTTTGTGTTCGGTCCCACGCCGCACCTTGCCGTGGCGCTGTGTTTCGCCACCCTTTGCCTGGTGCTTTCCCTCATCGACATGGAGTCCTTTCTCCTGCCGGACGCGCTCACCCTGCCCGGCGCGGCGCTGGCGCTTTGCTGCTCCGCCCTGCTGCCCCCGCTCTGGACCCTGGGCATAGGCTGGCGGGCCGGGCTCATGGGCGCGGCGACAGGCGGCGGCGGGCTCTGGCTCGTGGCCGCGCTGTACCGGCGCATCCGCGGCGTGGATGGCCTGGGCCTGGGAGACGCCAAGCTGATGCTCATGGTGGGCGCGCTTATGGGTCCGGCCGCCGTGGGGCTCACGCTCTTCGGCGGGGCCTGCCTGGCGCTGCCCGCGGGACTCGTCGCCATGCGGCGTGACGCGGCCGCAGGCGAGAGCGCGGGCCTGCAAACCCGCCTGCCCTTCGGGCCGTTTTTGTGCGCGGCGGCCCTGGTCCACCTGCTCGCCGGGCCGTACCTGTACCACTGGTGGCTCGGCCTGCCCCTGCCCTGAAGCCGCGCCCGCCCTCCTTGACAGCCTGCGCATACTCTGCGTATTTTTCATGATGGAGAATAAAGCATGACGCGAAAAACGCTCTACCGTAATTGCCTAGTCGCACTCTCGGTGCTGCTGGCCATCCCCTGCTCTGGCGCAATGGCTCTGGACAACACCCCGGCGGGCAGCGTGAAGTCCGTCAGCGGCGAGGCGTCCGTTCTGCGCGGCGGCGCGGCCGCCCAACCGCTCAAGGCGGGCGACCGCATTTTCGAAAAAGATGTGCTGCATACCGGCAAGCAGGGCACCCTCGGCCTGATTCTGCGCGACAACTCCACCCTGTCCCTGGGCCCTTCCAGCAGGCTGGAGGTGAAGCGGTTCCTCTTCGAACCGGAAAAAGGCGCGCTGGCCCAGGTGTTGCGCCTTTCGCGCGGGTCCATGGCCGCGGTGTCCGGCGAGATCGTCAAACTGAACCCCGAGGTGGCCAGGGTTGAAACGCCCCTCTACTCCGTCGGCATACGGGGCACGCAGTTTCTGCTGAACATGGAGCCCGGCCACGAGACTTCAGAAGACGCCGACGCCACCCCCACAGGCAAGGAGGCCGCAAAATGAGCTCCTTGCGCCGCATTCTCATCCTGAGCTGCGTGCTGTGCGCCGCGCTCTTTTTTGCCGGTTGCGCCAAGCCGCGCAACGTGGTGCAGCTTGTGCCCGACCCGGACGGCCACGTGGGCGTGGTGCAGGTGACCACCAAGGGCGGCGTGGCCGAGCTCAGCAAAGCCGGTTGCGCGGTGCGCGTGGCCAACGGGAAGTCCGCGCCGACCCCGCCGGAAGACCTGACCGACGCCGAGAGCGAGGCGCTTTTCGGCCAGGCCAGGCGCGCGCTGCCGACTGCCCCTGTGCGTTTCGTGCTGTATTTTGAAACCGACGGCGCAAAACTGACGCCGGAGTCCCAAACCCTTTTGCCGCAGGTGCTGGCGACAGCCAAGCAGCGCCAGTCAAAAGACATCGCCGTGGTGGGCCACGCAAGCAGGCTGGGCGACGAGAACTTCAACATCGAGCTTTCGCGCAAGCGCGCGGAATTCGTCAGCCGCATGCTGATAAAAGAAGGCATCGCCAAGGAGAGCCTGGAAATAACCTCCCACGGCTCAAAAAACCCTCTCGTGGTGAGCCAGCGCCTGAACGAGCCGAAGAACCGCCGCGTGGAGGTCACCGTACGCTAGCTGCGGCCTCGACAAGCGGGCACCTTTGCCTTAAATTGCCTCCGGGCGGCGCGTGAGGCGCACGCCAGCACTTCACTACGCCCGGAGGCCCGCATGATCCTGCTTGACGGCAAAGCCACTGCCCAATCCATCCGCACCGAACTGAAGGCCGAAGTGGCCAAGCTGACCGCGAAACACGGCCGCGCCCCCGGCCTGGCCGTCATCCTTGTGGGCGAAGACCCCGCCTCCCAGGTCTACGTGCGCAACAAGGAACGCGCCTGCGCCGAGGTCGGCGTGTTTTCCGTGGCCCATCGCCTGCCGGCGGAAACCAGCCAGCAGGACCTGGAAGCGCTCATCGCCCGGCTGAACGCCGACGCCAGCGTGGACGGCATCCTGCTCCAGTTGCCCGTGCCCAAGGGGTTGGACAGCCGCCGCTGCCTGGAGCTCATTCTGCCCGGCAAGGACGTGGACGGCTTCCATCCGCAGAACATGGGCCGCCTCGCCCAGGGGTTGCCCGGCCTGCAGCCCTGCACTCCGGCGGGCGTCATCGAGCTTCTGCGCCGCTATGATCTGCCAACCCAGGGCAAAACCGCCGTGGTCGTGGGCCGCAGCAACATCGTGGGCCGACCGCTGTCCATCATGCTGTCGCAGTCGGGCCGCTTCGGCGACGCCACCGTGACCCTGTGCCACTCCCGCACGCCGGATCTGGTCGACCAGTGCCTGCGCGCGGATTTCGTTTTCTCCGCCATCGGCAAGCCCAAGTTCGTCACCTGCGACATGGTCAAGGAAGGCGCAGTGGTGGTCGATGTGGGCATAAACCGCGTGGACGATTGCCTGGTGGGCGACTGCGACTTTGAAATCTTGTGCGCCAAGGCCAGCGCCATGACCCCGGTGCCCGGCGGCATAGGCCCCATGACCATCGCCATGCTCATGAAGAACACGGTGCAGGCCTACAAGGAGCACGTGGGGGCGTAAGTTCCTGGCGCGGCAGACGGCTGCAAGAACATCCAAGACCTGGCGGGGGGCTTTTTGGCAAAAGGGGGGCGTCAAGCCAACCCCAACCAGAGGAGCCGCCATGAACCCTGATCTTTCGCACCTGCCCGGAACCGCAAGCCTGGCCACGCCCGACGCGGCAACGGACTTTTCCGCCCTGCCCTGGAACCCCCACCCGGCCTTTGCGGGTGTGGCCTTGAAGCACCTCATCACCGGCGCGCAGACTGGCGGGGCCTTAAGCACGCATCTGGTGCGCGTTTGCGCCGGGTGCTGCCTTGAAGAGCACACCCACGCGGGCAGCCTGGAACTGCACGAGGTGGTGCGCGGCGCGGGCGACTGCCGCCTGGCCGAAAAGACCGTGGCCTACGCGCCGGGCGTCTGCGGACTCATCCCGGCAGGCGTGGCGCACAGCGTGAGGGCCCATGCCGGAGAAGACCTCTACATCCTCGCCAAATTCGTCCCGGCGCTCCTCTAGCGCCAGCGATCATCCGGCAGTCCGTCCGGTGCGGCTCATCTGCCCGGACGGACTGCCGGGCGTCAGCCTCTCCATCGGCTGCAGCAGCGCGCTGGCCCAGCCGCGCCACGCGCACGACTCGTTCATCCTGGGTGTGGTGACGGCGGGAACGCGCTGCATGGAAATCGCCTCGGAGACCTTCCACATCGCTGCGGGAGAGGCCTTTGCGCTGCCGCCGGGGCTGGCCCACAGCTGCACGCCAGAGCATGGCCCCTGCTCGTACCTCGCCTTCAGCATCGCGCCCGCGGCGCTGCCTGCGCAAACGCGGGAGGCACTCTGCCAATGCGCGTTCTGGCGGCGGGACGATCCGCAACCGGCCAACGCGCTGTTGCGCTTGTCCGAAGCCTGCGAAAGCCCCTGCGGCCTGCTGGAGCGGCAGTCGCTCCTGGCCGAGGCCTTGGATCTCTTCTCAACTCAACCACGCCTTGCCGGGGCCAAAGAGGAGGACAGCGCCCCCCCTGAGCCCGCCCCGCTCCTGGCCGAAGCCGTTCGGCACGCACAGGAGGCCATGGTTGCGGATCTGCTGCCGGGGCTTTCCCTGCCGGCCCTGGCCGAGGTTTGCGGGCTCGACATGTATGCGCTGCACCGGGCGTTCACGCGGGTTGTGGGCCTGCCGCCGCACGCCTTCCAAACCCACCTGCGCCTGCGCCTGGCCAAACAGCTTCTGCGCGGGGGGGCAAGCCTCATCGACGCGGCCCTTGGCGCGGGGTTCTGCGACCAGAGCCACATGCACCGGCACTTCACCCGGCTGGTGGGGCTTACCCCGGCGCAGTACGCCAGGGCGCACGCCGAACGGGAGTAAATCCGCTACACCTTGCGGCAGACGAGCAATCCGGAGCCGATGGGCACGATGACCGCATCCACGCGCGGGTCCATCTCCGCGTCGTGCAAAAACTGCGGAAATTCCTGCGCGTGGCTGATGGCGTTGTCCACGGCGATGACGCCGCCTGCGGGCAGGCCCGCCAGGGCGATTTCATAGGCGTCGCGGGCCATGTCGCGCTCCGCGTCGATGAAGCAGAAAGCGAGATTTTGCAGCTCCCCAAGCCCGGCAATGGCGTCGGCCTCGCGCAATTCCACCACGTCCAGCACATCACCGGCGCTGAAACTCTGCCGCGCCAGCTCGGCCTTGCCCGGATCAAGCTCGAAGGTGGTGAGCTTGCGGGACGTGGCGCGGCAGGCCAACGCCAGCCACAGACCGGAATAGCCCGCGCCGGTGCCCACCTCCGCCGCGTCGCCAGGGGGGCAGTTGGCCAGCAGCAAGGCCAGCAGCTTGCCGGTTTCTGGCGGAACCTGCCGCAGCAGACGCTTGCGCTCCATGCCCTGCGCCTTGCGCCAGGCCTCAAGCGCCTTCAGGTGGCCCTGCGTCACCTCAATGGCCTGTGGAATGTCTCTGAACATGCGTGAACCTCCGGGATTGGCGAACCGCGCAGACGCGCGTGGGCCCTAGTACCCGGAATCATCCCCGGCGTGAAGGGGCTGGGCCGTGCCCTTGAGCGAATCAAGGACGTTGGCGAGGTCCTGTTCCTGCACGGGCTTTCCCAGATAGCTGTCCATTCCCGCATTGATGAAGCGTTCGCGGTCGCCCGGCATGGCGTATGCCGTGAGCGCCACAATCGTGGCGCGCGGCCGCCGCGAGCCTTGCTGCAGCGCTCGGATGCGTCGCGTGGCCTCCACGCCATCAAGCTCCGGCATCTGGATGTCCATGAAAATGCAGTCGAAGTTCTGGGCCTCAACGGCGCGCAGGGCCTCCAGGCCATTGGAGACAGCCGTCACGGCATGCCCCATGCGCGTCAGCATGGTGCGCACGGCCATGCGGCTGACGGCCTCGTCTTCCACCAGCAGCAGATGCAGCCGCGGCTCCAGCGGATTCTTTTGAACAGGCGCGGTTTCTTCCTGTGCGGCAGGCGCAGAAAATCCGAGGCTGAGGTTCAAATAAATCGTTGTGCCCCGGCCGACCTCGCTATCGACCAGGATGCCGCCATTCATGAGTTCAACCAGGCGCTTGACAATGGCCAGCCCCAACCCGGCTCCTTCAAACTTCCGGGAAAAGCTGGCATCGGACTGGGTGAAGCGCTGGAACACATAGCCCACCTGTTCGTCCGGAATGCCGATGCCCGTATCGCTGACGGAGAGGATGAGACGCACGCGTTCCGGGTGGCGCACGTCCGGGGTGCTCCATGCCTCCACCCGCACAGAACCGACGGAGGTGAACTTGACAGCGTTGCCCACCAGATTGAACAGAATCTGCTGCAAGCGCGCCTCGTCCCCCACCAGAACAGGGGGCACGCCCGGCCAGATACGAAAGCCCAACTCGACGCTCTTGGCCGAACAGGCGTTTGCGAACAGGTTGTTCACGGAGTCGAAGACATCCTCAAGCCGCAGAGGTGCCTGGTAAAGCGCCAGCCTCCCGGCGTCCATGCTGGAAACGTCGAGGATATCGTTCAGCAATCCCAGCAGGCGCCTGCCCGCATCCAGGGCCATATCCACGAACTCCGCGTGTTCCACACCCCGCGCATCGGCCTGCATGAGTTGGAGCATGCCAAGCATGCCGTTGAGGGGCGTGCGTATCTCGTGGCTCATATTGGCCAAAAACTCACCCTTGGCGCGGTTCGAGGCCTCGGCCACGTTTCTGGATTCCTCCAAGGCCAGGGCCATGCTCTTGCGTTCCGTAATGTCCGTGTTGCACACGCGGCGGCCAAGCGGGGTGCCGTCCTCCCGGGCTATGCTCACGCATTTGTGATTCACCCAGATGACCTCGCCCGACCGCTTCACCATGCGGATATCCTGGTTGCACATCCCTGGATCTTTGGGAGTCATCAATCCGAGATGCTTGGTGAACATTGCGGCGTCGTCCGGGTGGACGATTCGGTAGACCAGGTCCCTGTCGGCCATGAATTCCGCTGCGCTATACCCGGAAACACGTTCGCAGGCGGGAGACATCCAGACGATGTCGCCTTCGGGGCCACGCCAGTATTCCCAATCGTAGGTGAAGTCGGCCACGGTGCGGAACTTCAATTCACTCAGCCGCAACGCTTCCTGCGCCTTCAGGCTTTCGGAGACATCCTCGAAAGAGACCAGGAATTCCTTATCGAAAGGATAGCCGAAGACGTGGCACAGATGCACCTGCCCGTTTTTCCCGGTGATTCGGTACACCCTGGGGACAAGGGACGTGTTCTTGCGCGTGGCCTCCAGAACGTCCTCCCGCCAGGAGGATCTGGCCTCTTCGCGGTATTTCGGATCAGGGTAGGCCAGCCGCCACCAGTCCTCTATGGAGGGAACATCTTCCAGGGAATAGCCGAACATGGAGACGAAGGCCTGGTTGATGTTCACGAGATGCGTGCCGCCATCTGTTATGCACAGGGCGATGGGCGCAAGGTCGAACAGGTCCCGGAACCGGCGCGCGCTGGCCAGCCGCTCTTTTTCCGCCTCGCACCGATGGGTGACATCCTGGAATATTACGGCAAACATCTTTCCATGCATGGGAAAGGCGGACACACGCATATGCTTGCCCAGTTCCGGGACAACGGTTTCAAAGTGCGCAGGCTGCTGTTGCCTTACAACATAGTCATATTCCGCAAGATTTGGCGGTGTCTCAAAGCCGTAGATCTGTGTCACGCGGCGCCCGCACACGTCCGCGGCCTTGACGCCCAGAATCGCCTCGTACGCGGGATTGACCTCGCGCACGATGTAGTCCCTTGGCGTGCCGTCCGGTCCGGACACCATCTCCAGCAGGCAGAGGCCTTCGGTCATGGAATTGAACAAGGTGGAGTAACGTGCCTCGGCCTCGACAAGGCCGCGCCCGACGCGCAGCAGCCGCTCGCTCATGACGCTCACCAGCAGCCCGCACAGCACAAACGCCACCCAATGAATCATTTGATGGAGATCCAGCAGGCTGCCGCCGTCCAGATGCACCAGCGTAAGCGCCACGTCACCGAAGATGGCTACCCCTGTGGACACCAGCCCGGGGCCCAGGCCGCCAGTGAGCGCGCACAAAATGATGGGAACGATGAGCATGATGGCGGAAGGCCGATAGCCGAACCCTGAGGCCAAGGCCGAGTGGAGTGCCAGAACCGCGACAGGCAGAAGCACCGAGAGCGTGTACGAGGCAAAGCGGGAAAAGCGCGGCCAAGCGTGGTCTTGTGGCATTCCGCCCCCAACGGGGTTCAATACGATTCCGCCGGGTTGGAAGAGAGTTGGCGGCTACACGCGGACGTTGACTCTCCCACTACGTATACAATTGGGGTCGCAATGGCAAGATATTACGGAGGGAGTGATCCGGCAGCGCGGTCCGGTGCGGCTCACGTCGAGCGGCCCTCAAGCTGCGAAATGTACTGTTCGATGTCATCGCTGACGAACGTGGTGCCCATGTCGCCGCCCAAGACGCTGGCAGCCGCTGGCGTGCCTTCACCTGAGACAACGGCCTGGACCCCGTCCCAGCGCAATTCCGTGGTGGAATCGTAGTTGAAGATACGTGATGTGTATTCTTGCGGGGTTTGGCTCTGCTGGTCGGCAGTCGGCTTAAGCGGTGCGTTGAAATCCTTCTTGCGCGCCAGGTAGTCGTCGCGGTAGCTTGCAAAGGTAAACATGCCCTGGCCCTTGCAGTTTTCAAGATATCCGTCCAGTTGGGACAGCTTGTTCTCCCGGATGAGCGTGGCGATGGCCCTGGTGTTGCGCATGACGGAGAGCACCGGCACCGAATGGCGCAGCTTCGGCATATACAGCAATTGCTGGTTGATGATGCCCGCCAGGCTCTGGGAAAGCTGCAACTGCGTATGATCGCCCGAACTGTTGCTGGTGAGGTTGCACATGCGGTGCACGGCTTCCTCGTGCGAGCCGGCGTGCATGGTGGTGATGACCAAGTGCCCGGACTCGGCGGCGTCCAGGGAAAGCTGGATGGTCTCCGCCGTGCGCATCTCCCCCATGACGATGACATCCGGCGCCTGCCGCAACACATCGAGCAGCCCTTGCTGGTAGGAATGAAAATGCTTGCCGAGCTCGCGCTGCTCTATGAATGCCATTTTGGACATGAACAGATACTCGATGGGGTCCTCAAGGGTGACCACGTGGCAGGCGCGCTTGTTATTGATCTCGTTGACAAGCGCGGCGATGGTCGTGGTTTTTCCGCTCCCTGTCGAGCCGCAGATGACGAGCAGGCCGGACTTGAAGTCGCAGAAGTCCCTCACGCTCGGGTGCAGGTTCAGGCTCTCCAGGTCGGGAATGACGCTCGGCAAAAAGCGGATGGCCAAGCTTACGCCCCGGTGAGCGCTGAACACATTGATGCGTACGCGCTTTCCCGCGATGGTCAGCGCCAGGTCTGTCGCCCAATGCTCCTTGAGCTCCCGCTTCTGGCGGGGCGTCAAGATGGCGTCAACCAGATTGTCCACGTACTGCGGGGAAAGAACATGTTGTTTTTGGAAAAACACTTCCCCATCACGTCGGCAGACAAGGGGATGGTCGCCGGTGATGTGCAGATCGGAAAAGCCTCTTTCAAAGCAGGCATTTATTATTTTCGTGAACGTTTCCATGACGCGACGTCCTAAAGATTTGAGGTGGTAAAACCTTCTTCGCGAACTGGGGGTACGTATACCCGGAGGCATGATTTGCAAAATAGGAACACATTGGCAAGAGAAATCGACAGATTCTGCCTATGGAAAATTCGTCACATCAATGTGCTGTATTTTTTAATATTTACATTGCAATGGTTCCAACATACGCTTTATCCAGAATGGCATGGGCGACCTGTACTTCCGCACGGTGGCTGCGCCGTGTTACCCAAGGGTCGCCAAATGCCAATCGAACACTGGCTTCATGCGCTTTCACAGAATGACCATGCCGCAATCGACGGCGACATCGCCGCATTAACCGGCAAAGAGCACCCGTTTTTGTCGGACCAGTGCGTGTGCAGCCAGATTGAACGCCTGAGCGGCCACCTGGGCTCACGGCACCAAAGCATCAGGCGTTCCGTCATCGCCTACTCCCTGTACATGCGGCAGGTTGATGCAATTCTTGAGGGCAGCGCCCGCACCTTTTGCGGCACGCGCTGTCCCAATCCCCCCGCCGGTTGCTGCAACCGCGACCACTTCGTCATCATGAACGTGACGGACCTGATGAGTTCCCACAATTCCCCAACGGCCCTGCACATGGCGCACATGATCGGCCTGTTGCAGCAGCTTGAATCCGCGCACAATCTGGACGGAGAGCGCAGCATCAGGCCGGGCTACTGCTCACTGCTTGCAAACGACGGCTGCACCCTGCGCCTGTTCAAATCGCCGCGTTGCGCACACTACATCTGTGAGGATCTGCAAGCGTCCATGCAAGAGAATAGCAGCGGCCGCGCCGGGCCATTGCTCGCGGCCATGAAGTACACGGAGAGCAGCGCCATCTCCTCGCCTGCGGATTTCGCCAACGCGGAAGTCATCACCCAGGCGGTGCTGCTCTATCATCCCAGGCAACAGCAGACACCAGACGCAAAAAAACCGGCCCCCCCTCGGGAGAGCCGGTCACGAGGAAAATTCCCCAGCAACGATACGGGAAAATATCTCGGCTAGCGCGTCAGCAGTACCGGGCACCTCGAACCGGAAAGCACGCTGTGAGCGGTGCTGCCCATGAGGATGCCCTCCAGTTCGGAACGGCCGCGGAAGCCCATGACGACGAGGTCGTAGCCGTTCTTCGCTTCCTCGATGATGGCTTCGCCAGGCTGGCCTTCCACGATGACAAGCGCGGGTTCCACTCCAACTTCACGCATTTTTCTGGCGTGGGGGGCCAGCAGCTTTTCCGTGGCCTGCACATACTCCTTTACAAGCTTGGCGCGTATCTCGCCGCCGACCAGCATGGGGATGCGGGGATAGCAATGCAGCAGCGCCACATGCGCGCCCTGGGTCTGCGCAAGGCCAAGCGCATAGCGGAAGGCATGCAGAGAATGCTCCGAGTCATCGATGGGAACGAGTATCTTCTTGAAAGTCTGCACGACCATTGCATTTTCTCCTTTCACAGCATCCCTGCCAAATGCCCCAGCCCGACGCTCGAGTCAAGAAAAGCGAAGCCCGCCCAGAGGCGGCGGCCTATCGGCTTTGAGCCGCACGCTGCAGCACAACGCGTTCCAGCGCGGCCTGCAATTCTTCCATGCGCACCGGCTTGCCCACATGGTCGTCCATGCCGGCGGCCAAAAACCTCTCCCTGTCGCCGACCATGGCATACGCCGTCAGGGCAATGATGGGAATATTGCGCGCGCCGGCATACTCCGGCATGTTCCGTATGCGCCGCGTGGCCTCCAGGCCGTCCAGCTCCGGCATCTGCACATCCATCAGCACGCAATCAAAGCTTCCCTCCCGCAGGGTGCGCAAGGCTTCTACGCCGTCGCACGCCGTCACCACGCTATGCCCCATGTTCTTCAGCATGACCTGCATGCTCAGCTGGCCGATGGGTTCATCATCGGCAAGAAGAATGCGCAAGGCAGGCAGGCTGCGCCGAAGGGGCGCCTGCCGCGCAGGCACTGCGGCCGGGCCTTTCGGCACGCCAAACAGGCAGCAGAAGTGGATGCTTGTGCCAACCCCCTGCTCACTGGCAACGGCGATGTTGCCCCCCATGAGCGTGACGAGATTGCGCGAGATGGCAAGCCCCAGCCCAGCCCCCTGGTGTCTGCGGGCAAGCCTTGCATCGGCCTGCACAAAAGGTTCGAACAAGGTCTCAACCTTCTCGTCGGGAATGCCGTGGCCGCTGTCGACAATGGAAAAGAGCACCCGGCAGGTTTCTGGGGTGGAGTGCGGCAAGGGATAGGCCTCAACGACCACGGAGCCGACCTCGGTGAATTTGAGGGCATTGCCGATGAGATTGCCCAGTACTTGCAGCAGGCGTGCGCTATCGCCTATGAGCACCTGCGGAATTTCCGGCGCAACATGGAACTGCAACTCAAGCCCGGCGCTCTCGAATGCCGGGCGGAACAACTGCTCCACAGAGCGCAGCGTCTCCGTGAGCGGGAAGGGTTCCTGCGCGATGAGGAGCTTGCCCGCCTCCACGCGGGAAATGTCCAAGATGTCGGACAAGAGCTGCGTGAGGCGGTTGCTGGCCGTTATGGCGTTTTCGGCATAGACGGACTGCTCCCCGCTCAGGGCCGAGTTCTGCAGCAGGCGGATCATGCCGATGATGCCATTGAGCGGCGTGCGGATCTCATGGCTCATGTTCGCCAGAAACTCGCTCTTGGCCCTGTTGGCGGCCTCGGCTTCGTCGCGCGCGGCCAGCAGCTCAAGCTCCATGCGCTTGCGCGCGGTGATCTCGTTGCTTAGCGTCGCCACGCCAAGCAGGGTCAGGCCAGACTCATCGTAGACCGGAAACTTTTTCGTCAGAAAGGTGCGCACGCCGCCGTCCTCTACGGCCATGGTCTCTTCCACGCAGAAGATGCTCCCGGGCGGCAGTGCCAGGGCCTGGCGGTCGTTCTCGCTGTAAGATTCAATTTCCTCGGTCAGGGACATTCCACCGAAAAGATCGAAGTCCGTCTTGCCGATGATGTCCCGCAGGCTTTCCCGGCCGATGAGCCGCAGGAACGCCTGGTTGACCATGAGAAAACGCAGCGACGTGTCCTTGAGCACGGCGATGCTGTCGGTGTTTTCCAGAATCTGCGAAAGCTGCTGCCTCTCTCGCTCCACAAGCCTGCGACGCGTCAGATCAATGCCAACACCCGTGAAATAGGTCTTGCCGTCAATCTGCAACGTCACGGCAGTCAGGTAGAAGGGGATCTTCCCGCCGCTCTTGGTCTGAATCTCCGCCTCCTCGGAAGAATAGCCGTCGCGCCTGACACGCACCATGGCGCTGGCTATCCGCTCCTGGTTGATCGGGTCGTCCTTGTACCAATCGAGCAGCCGCATCCGCGAGAGCTCCTCTGCCGAGTAGCCGGTGATCGTTTCGTGCTGCTTGTTCCAACGTATCAGCTGTCCCTGGTCGTCGTAGAGGTAGAGCAGCCCCGGCACGCTGTCGAGCACGGCGTTGGTGAATTCCCGCTCCTTGGCCAGAATCGCGCCGGCCTTTTCCCGTTCGGCAATGTCCAAAGACAACGCCTTCGCCATGGCGTTGAAGGAGATGGCCACGGCGTTGGCCTCGGAGATGGAAGGGTCCAGGCGGACCCTGGCGGAGAAGTCGCCCGCGCCAAACCGTGCGGCGACATCCGCCAGCTCCTCCAGCCGCCGGCCGATGAAACGGCCGCCAAGATACCAGCCGCTGATGAGCGTCAAGAGCATCATGAGAAGCAGCACCCCGAGATCGCGGAACATGCTCTCCCTTGCGCTGGCGTAGACCTTGTCGTTCGGTATGCCCACGAACATGTACATGTAGGGCGGCTTGTCCGGGCTTACGCGCAGTTGCCTAAACGCCATGGTCCGTTCGACCCCGTCGTTGCCGGTGTCGTGCAGCAGTCCCTCCCACCGCGCGCCCTGCGCCGCGGCGAAGACGGTTTGCGCAATAGGTTGTCCCAGGGGGACGGCATCGCTAATGCCGGAACGGAACAGGCGAATGCCGTTGCTGTCGCTGATTCCGAAAAACGAGTTCGCCGGGAAGTGGTTCTGCTCAAAGAGTTTGTCGAAGTTGTCAAGCACGATGCTGACGAGCAGAACGCTTTGCACCTTTCCCTTGTCGGTAAGCACCGGCAAGCCGAAAGCGAACACCGGGATCTTGAGCGTAACGCCGAGAATGTACTCGCCTGTTGCGAATTCCCTTGTGCGCACGGCGTCTGCGAAGTGCTTCACATGGGCGAAATTTCCAGAGGTGCCCGGCCTGCCCGAAGCGATGATGTTTCCGTTGAGGTCGATGAGATGCAGCGCCCCGTAGAGGGGGTTCACCCGCAGCACGTTGGCGAAAAGCTGGGAGCAGGCCCCGGCAGCGGACTTGCGCACCTCGGGCATCCGGGCGAGACTCTCCAGCAGGCGCTTCGCCTCGGCGGTGGTCCTCTCCTGGCCATCGGCCGCCTGGTGCACAAAGCCCAGCAGATCACGCTCGGCGGCGGCTATGGCCTTGTCACGATTCTGCATCCCGAGGACGAGTATGATGACGAATGCCGGCAGGGCCGACAGCACTATGAGGATGGTCAGCTTCTTGCGGATTGACCCGTCCAGCAAACGTAATGTCATATGGAGCTCCCCATATGCTGCCCACATTCAGAATGTAAGCGAGCCCTTCCTGCTCTGCTCCATTATTTTGCTTAAAATGAGCATTTACGCAAGCTGTGATTGGCGCAAAAACGAACCAGGCGCAAGGAATGCGGTAGCGTCGAGGGGGGATACGGAGCAGGAACAGTCCGGGCGGAGGGTGTTTTCCCTAGCCCCTATGTCAATGGGTACTGATCAGGGGCACAGCTTTGCGTTTTAGTCCTGTTTTCAGACGCAAAAAAGGGGTCACAGCGAGTACTGCAACCCCTTGAATTTCTGGCGGAGAGGGAGGGATTTGAACCCTCGATGGGCTTTTAAGGCCCATACCCGCTTAGCAGGCGAGCGCCTTCGGCCGACTCGGCCACCTCTCCAGTACAGACGCCCTCTCAGGCGCGGACGAACCCTTTACCCCTTCCTGCGGCAGCCTGTCAAGGTGCTGAATGAAATCAGCCCTTCTTGCGGCTGGCTGCGGTCTTTGATCCGGCGGCGGCCTTGCCTGTGGCCGCAGCCTTGCCCGAGGTGGCGGCACGCGCGGATTTTGCGCCGGTGCCCATGTCGCGGCGCGACTTGCCAAGCCGGGGCGGACGGGTTTTGAGCACGCGTTCCGGCTCTTTCTTTTCGTGGCTGGAGCGGAACACCGCGGCCAGCGGCGCTTTGCGTATGCCAAGCAGCTTGCGCAGCTGGCCCTCCAGATATCTGGCGTAGGCCGTGGGCACCAGGTCCGCGTCGTTCACGAAGAACACGAACATCGGCGGGTCCTCGTCGGCCTGGGTAAGGTAATAGAACTTCGCCCGGCGGCGCTTGATGACCGGCGGCTGGTGCTTTGTGGTGGCCTCGGCCATGGCGCGGTTCAACATCCCCGTGCCGATGCGGATGACGCACTCGCGGCGGATCTCCACCGCCAGCGGCAAAAGCTTGCGCGTGCCAGCGCCCGTAAGCGCGGAGATATACACCACCGGCACATGCTGGCAAATGCGCAGGGCCTCGCCGTAGGCCTCGCGCAGGTCGTCCAGCCGGTCCTTCGGCACCAGGTCGATCTTGTTCACCGCCACCATGAACGGCGTGCGCTGCTCCGCAAGATAGGCGATGAGCCGCTTGTCCTGGTGGCTCAAGCCCTCCACCGCGTCCAGCACCAGAATGGTCACGTCCGCCCGGCGGCTGGAGGTAAGCGCGCGGTACACGCTGAGCTTTTCCAGATGATCGGTGATGGAGGTGCGGCGGCGCACTCCCGCGGTGTCGACAAAGGTGTAGCGCAGTCCATCGGCCTCGAAGCCCACGTCCACGCTGTCGCGCGTGGTGCCGGCAACATCGCTGACGATCTGCCTGGCCTCGCCCACCAGCCTGTTGACCAGCGAGGACTTGCCCGCGTTGGGGCGGCCCAGCATGCAGAGCTTCAAACCCATTTCCGGGCCGTCCACCGGCTCCGGCGTGGCGAAGGGCTGGGCCAGCTCCGCGGCGCGGGTGCGCAGCTCGGCCAGGCCGAAGCCGTGCGCGGCGGAAACAGAGGCCATGGGGAAGCCCAGCGCGTGGAAGTCCGCCGTGGCCTTGGCCTCCTGCTCCGGTCCGTCGATCTTGTTCACCACCAGCAGCACCGGCTTGCCCGAGGCGCGGATCTTCTCGCTCACGGCCTGGTCAAGTCCTGTCATGCCCTCGCGGCCGTCGACCACAAAGAGCACCACATCGGCCTCGTCCAGAGCCTCGGTGGCCTGCTCGAACACACGCTTGTCCATCCCGTCCTGTTCCGAGTCCGGCAGCATGCCGCCCGTGTCGATGATGGCGGCGCGCAGTTCGTCGTCGTACATTTCGCCGTAGACGCGGTCGCGGGTGACGCCGGGCCTGTCGTGGGTGATGGATTTGTTCTGACGCACCAGCCGGTTGAAGAGGCTGCTTTTGCCTACGTTCGGGCGGCCTAAAAGAGCGATGATGGGCAACATGGTCGGTTTCCAGTTGCCCGGCCGCCCCCTTCTGGTTGAAGGGGGAACAGGCCGGGGCTTGATGTTGTACGTTTACAAAAGGGCGTTGATGGACTCGGCCACCTTGACGCCGGAGAGCAGCATGCCCCCGAAAATGGGACCCATGCGGTACGACCCGTAGGCCGCGTTGGCGGCCATGCCCGCCACCCACACGCCGGGGTACACCTCACGCGTGTGGCGCACGGTGTTGGCCTCGGCCACGTCGGCCCACATGGACTGTTCGCCTTCTATGCCGCCGGACGGCGTATTGAGCCGCACGTCGTTTTTGCGCACCAGGGTCTTGAGCATCTCCACGTCGTGTCCGGTGCATTCTATGGCATGTTTGCAGTGAAGCACAAGCGGGTCCACGTGCAATCGGGCCATCTCCACAGGGCTTGAGTTCACCACCAGGCCCATGACGCGCTTCACGCCGTCCACCTCGCGCAGCACCACGTCCTCAACGCTCATGCAGTTGAAGATGTGCGCGCCCGCGCTGGTGGCGCGGTAGGCCAGGGCTGCCGTCGCCGCCACGGAATCGGCCACGAAGTACCCGGGCTTGTATTCTGAAAGCGCCACGCCCGCGTCCTCAAGGATACTCTTGGCCTCTTCCTGCACCACGATGCTGGTCCAGGTCATGCCGCCGCCCCACATGCCGCCGCCCACCGAGAGCTTGCGCTCGAAAAGCGCCACCTTGCGCCCGGCGGCCGCCAGCTTCCACGCGGCCGTAAGACCGGAAGGCCCGCCGCCCACAATGGCCACATCAAGGCTCAGGCAGCTTTTGAACTTTTCGAAGTACGTGCTGGCTATGGCCTCGGTCACAATCCTTTCGTCAATGATCATCTCATCCTCCTGCACTGTTAGCGGTTCTTGGTCAAACGCGCCTGAAACGAAAAGCCGTCCCGATGAAGGGACGGCTTCACGCTCGTGCAGAAATTCCCTTCGTCGGCATTACCCGGACAGGTTCAACGGTCGACCCCACAATCAAAAGGGGTCCTCTCAGCCCGGTTTCTCCGAGCTCCCGCGGACGGCTGGTGAGACTATTTGAACAGCTTGGCGATGGCCTCCGTGTACGGGGCGGTCAACACGCCCTGCTCCGTGATGATGCCGTGGATGAGCCGGGCCGGGGTCACGTCGAAGGCGAAGTTGAACACGCCCACGCCGTCGGGGGTGATCTGGTGCTGGCCCACGTGGGTCACCTCGCGCGGGGTGCGGTCCTCTATGGGGATGAGCGAGCCGTCGGCCGTTTCCGGGTCGATGGTGGACACCGGCGCGGCCACGTAGAACGGAATGCCGAACTCCTTGGCCAGAAGCGCCACACCGAAGGTGCCGATCTTGTTGGCCGCGTCGCCGTTGGCGGCTATGCGGTCCGCGCCGACGATGACCTTCTGCACCAGGCCGCGCTGCATCAAAAGCGCGCAGGCGTTGTCGCAGGCCACCTTCACCGGGATGCCGTCCTTGTGCAGCTCATAGGCGGTGAGCCGCGCGCCCTGCAAAAACGGCCGGGTCTCGTTGGCGATGACCTGGACCTTCTTGCCCTGCTCCACCGCGGCGCGGATGGGCGCAAGCGCCGTGCCGTAGCCGGCCGTGGCCAGGGCGCCCGCGTTGCAGTGGGTCATCACGGTGTCGCCGTCGGCTATGAGCCCCGCGCCGGAAGCGCCGATGGCCTGGCAGGTGGCGATGTCCTCGGAGTGCACGCTCTTGGCCTTGCCCAGCCAATACACGCACAGCTCGTCCAGCGAGAATTCAGGACGCTTGTCCCACTCCGCGCGCATGAGCCGCACGGCCCAGCGCAGGTTCACGGCCGTGGGCCGCGCCGTGGCTATCTGCTCCAGCTTGGCCGCAAGGGCGGGCTTCCAGTCGGAAACGCCGCCGGCGGCCACTTCGCGGGCGGCCAGATAGCAGCCGTAGGCCGCGGTGACGCCGATGGCCGGCGCGCCGCGCACCACCATGACCACAAGGGCCTCGCAGATGTCCTTCACCGTCTTGCAGACGAACCATTCCTCACGCGTGGGCAGGTAGCGCTGGTCGAGCAGGACGAGGGCGTCCTTCTCCGGGGAATACTGGATATGCTCAGTCATCTGTCATCCTTTCGGATTATTTCAGTTTCTCTTGCAGAATCTGATTCACCACAGCCGGATTGGCCTGGCCCTTGGTGCGGCGCATTATCTGCCCCACGAAAAAGCCCATGAGCTTGGTCTTGCCCGCGCGATAATCGGCGAGTTCCTTGGGGTTTTCGGCCAGCACGGCGTCTATGTCCGCCGCGAGGGCCGAGGTGTCCGAAATCTGCACAAGCCCCTTGGCCTCGACCAAGGCCTCCGGGTCGGCGCCGGTTTCCAGCAGCTCCGGCAAAATGTCCTTGCCGCTCTTGGCGCTGATCTGCCCCTGCTCCACCAGACGCACCAGCGCGGCCAGCCCCTGCGGGGTCAGCTTGAGGTCGCGCGGGGAGCAGGCGCGGGTGTTCAGCTCGCGCATGATGTCGGTCATGATCCAGTTGGCGATCTTCTTGGGTTCATTGAATTCCGCGAGGGCGGCCTCGTAATACGCGGCCAGGTCGCGCTCCGCCGTCAGCACCTGGGCGGCGTCCGGGGTCAGACCATAGTCCTTCATGAAGCGCGCCTCGCGGGCCTTGGGCAGCTCCGGCAATTCGCCACGCCACTGGTCTATCCAGGCTTCCTCAAGCACAAGGGGCACAAGGTCCGGGCAGGGGAAGTAGCGGTAGTCGTGGGCTTCCTCCTTGCCGCGCATGGACTGCGTGGTGCCCTTGGCCGCGTCGTAGAGCCGCGTCTCCTGCACCACCTGCTCGCCGTCCTCCACCAGATCGATCTGGCGCTCCACCTCGAACTCGATGGCCTTTTGCACGTGCTTGAAGCTGTTCAGATTCTTAAGCTCCGCGCGGGTGCCGAAGGCCTCCTGGCCGAAGGGTCGCACGCTCACGTTGGCGTCGCAGCGAAAAGAGCCCTCCTCCATGTTGCCGTCGCAGATGTCGAGGTAGACCAGGATGCTGCGCAGGGCCTTGAGGTAGGCCACGGCCTCCTCGGCGCTGCGCATGT
>Ga0209373_10001963_pt1 | contig 22119 bp, 18 predicted proteins | sample Higcelweek5metaG_FD_187173 | JGI IMG/M metagenome (GOLD analysis project Ga0209373, IMG submission 187173) | Freshwater pond sediment microbial communities from the University of Edinburgh, under environmental carbon perturbations - High... | ecosystem: Environmental > Aquatic > Freshwater >... | reverse complement strand
CCATGGCACCACCGTGGGGCCGCTGCCGGGCATCGTCAACATGCGCGCCGCCGTGCAGAGCGTGGTGGAGGGCGGCGCCAACGCCGTGCTCATGCACAAGGGCGTGCCGCGCTGCTGCCACCGCTCCCAGGGCAAGGACGTGGGCCTCATCGTGCATCTTTCCGCCAGCACGTCCCTTTCGCCGCTGCCCAACGCCAAGACCCTGGTGTGCAGCGTTGAGGAGGCCATCCGCCTTGGCGCGGACGCCGTGAGCGTGCACGTGAACCTGGGCGACGAGAGCGAGGCCAAGATGCTGGAGGAGTTCGGCCGCGTGACCGAGTCCGCCCAGAGCTGGGGCATGCCTGTGCTGGCCATGGTCTATGCGCGCGGGCCCAAGATCCGCAGCGAGTTCGACGCCGACATCGTTGCGCACTGCGCGCGCGTGGGCGTGGAGCTGGGAGCCGACGTGGTCAAGGTGCCCTACACCGGCGACCCGGAGTCCTTCTCCCATGTCATCGACGCCTGCTGCGTGCCCGTGGTCATCGCCGGCGGGCCGAAGCTCGCCAGCACGCGCGACTTTCTGGTCATGGTGCGCGACTCCATCCAGGCGGGCGGCGCCGGGCTTTCCGTGGGGCGCAACGTGTTCCAGCACAAGCGGCCGGACGTGCTCACCCAGGCCCTGGCCAAGGTCGTGCACGAGGACGCCGGAGTGGACGAGGCCATGGCCCTGCTCGAAGGATTGGAATAAGCGCGCGCCAGCGTCCGGCCTGCGCCGCCCGACCGCTGCGCTTCAGGGGCTGGCGGCGCGGGCCAGACAGACATGCGCCAACACAAAGGGCCAGCGGCAAGGGCATGGGAGTCCGTGGAGCGTAGGGCCCGTGCTGTGGCCGGTGGCATGTCACGTACCGCTGGGCAGTGGGAGGCTCCCATAGAGTGGATGGGGCCCTCGTTATGATTGTTCTCCTTGGCTGTTCAAGCGAGGGGGCATGCGAACGCCTTTGAGCCAGAGGGAGAGACCACCGCCGACAATGAGAGAGATATCTGCAAATCGGTACATCCTGTAATACCTCTCTAGCCAGTAGAGTGGATATTGAGTTGGTGTGCTCACTACCCACGCAGCTTGAAGCCATTGAAATATGAAAAATAGCCATAGGATGACGGTTGCCACGAATAATATCGTTCCTGCGCGTTGCCGGGCTCTTGGCGCTATCCCTTCTTTCTCAATCGGCTTCCATAACCCATAAGTAATAAGGATACAGGCGGGGCCAGACAGAAAGGTGAACGCTTCAAGCGACTGCGGAAAATGGTCAACAGGATCTTGTGGCCACACCACGGGATGAGACAAGATATACCCATGAGCAAATGATTTGGCCAGCAGGGTAAGCCCCATGAATAGGAGTGGCAAATATCTCTTCACGCTGCTCTTCCTGCTGACCATCCAAATTACTCCGTGTCTGTTCGGCAGTACTTCAACACTTCATCTGTGTTCGTATGACAGTCATTTGCGCCAGGAAACCAAGCGCCCGTTTCGGTGCCAGGTTTGATCAACCTGTTGACGCATTCTTTACCTTGGCCGATGCCCCGTTGGCCCGCAATCCCTAAATGTGGAAAGCGCACCCTGGAGGGCGAAGGCATGATAAAGCTGCGGGAGGGACTCCTGGGGTCCCATGTGAATTAGGAGATGTGTAAAAGCTTGCCATTTCTGAGTGCCGCAGGTAGGGGGAATAACTCAACACATTGCGCAGTGACTGCCATCTGGCAGCCATTGTGCCTAAAGAGAACGGCCATGCCCCATCCAGCGCTCAGGGTTATCATTCCTGCATTTAATATGGCCCGGTGGCAGCCATACGCCGTGGAGTCCTGCCCGTGGCAGAGCCGCGGGGACATTGAGGTCGTCACCAAGTGCCCAGCTCGTTTCTACTACTTCCGACAGGAGCACAAGGGCATAAACTCCTCGTTGGAGACAGAGATTGAGCACTCATTGAGGCATTTCCATACGTACGCGACGTGCTGAGTCGCGCAGAACTCCGCAAACCGCTGGCCAAATTTTTGCCCGAGATTTTCATGCGCGACATCCGGCACTTCATGCCGCGCATTTGCGGGCGCGAGCCGCATTGGGAGACCCGCGTGCTGGAGATCAGCCGCGAGTCGTTTTTAGGCGTGGACCCGGAGTGGTTGACGCAAGAGGCCTGCGAGCCGGAGCTGCGACACGACGCTGTCCTTGAGCGGCTGTGTCGGATCATGTGCTCGGAGCTGGCCGCCTACGGTCAGCCGCCTGCGAATCAGCGCCATCACGCGCCGAATAAGTATTGCGCTTGGCACGCGTACCGTCGGCGCGTCAAGGGCATGCTTGCCCTCTTGTCGCTCAAGGTGAACTTCCGGCAGAATCGTCTGCGCGCGCTACGGCAGGGCGCCTGGGAGGTTTCTTGTCGCTGGAGTAGCCGGTCCCCTGCGAGAGCCTGGGGCGGCGTTTGGCTTCCCACTCGATCCGTCATCCGGTCGGATTGACGATTGGCCGTTTTGGGTGGCGCATCGATTTGGTTACTTTATCGGTTACTTTAGATGGTGACGTGACCGACGGCTACAACCTAGCCTCCATGACAGGCATCTATAGTTCATATGTGCCCGGCGCACCTTCATGCACTGCAACTTCAGAATGCTTTCTCGCAACTACTTGTTTCCAATATGTTTAGTAGTAAAGCTATACATTATGGCTCCGGCGAAGGATACTTCGAACGAGAGGAACAGTCGGTTCAGCGAGGAATAAATCTTTGGACTTCTGAAGCAACCTGAAGCAGGTCGACCGGTGGCAGGGTTGTGCCACTATGTGGGCAGTACCGACACCACGTTCTACAAGTGGGGCAGGTCAAAGGCAGGTGCCGGAGTTGTTTTGGACAAGGGAACTTATTAGATATGTTCGCAGAAACTCATGACGCCTACGTATAGGTGTGAGCTTCTTTTAAATTCTTGACAAGCCAAACGGCCCTGGAGAGAATGGCATATGTTTGTGAGCGATCCCACGTTGATTGACCATGTCACTATGCTTGTCCCCACGCGCAATAGACAAAGGTATTTGAAAAATATTTTAGAGACATATAAGGACAGCGGCCTCAAGATAATCGTTGCAGACACATCGCCGACACCTTTTCCCGACGCGAAAAACTACGCCAACGTTCGCTACCAGCACTTTACCGAGTGTCGTTTCATCGACGCGTTGCGTTTTCTCGTGGAGTCGGCCAAGACCAAATATATCATCATGCGTGCGGAAAACCGCCACATAACGCTCAATGGCATCATGCGCTGCCTGGAGCTTTTGGAGGCTCACCCGGAATATGCTTTGGTGCACGGCGCGCACGTGTGGGTGCGCCAGAAGCGCGGACGGCTTGAGTCCTGGCCGTGTTACAACGCTGACAACCTCGTGGGATTGATGCAGGACAGTCCGGAGGAACGCCTACGGGCTGTTTTTGATCCGATGGTCAGCCTTTACTATGCCGTTGAGCGCCGCCAAAACATTCTCGACGTTTTGGCACAGGCCGAGGGTATCGAAAATCTGAATGCCTTCGAGGTGCTGCTGACAGCCATAAAGGCCATCAACGGCAAGTGCGCGAGGGTTCCGATTCTGTTTTGTGCCGTGCAGGAACGTTCGAGTGCTCTCAAGGGTGTGCGGCGTTTGTACGACGGCTTCGACAAGGTGGCCACGGCACCGGAGTATGCGGGAGAGTTCGCGTGCGTCGTGGCCGGCATAGCCAATCATCTGCGTCTGCGTACGGGCATGGACGCGCAGCGCGCGGAATGCATCACTCGCGAAAGCCTAGGCCTGTTTTTGAAGCGCCTGAGCGAAAAGCCGCAAGAGACCAAGGCCGCGAGGTTGCTACGCAAAGTTTGTAAGTTTGCGCGTTCTGGCTTGCGTTTTGCGGGCGTACCGGACCTGCGCGCCGCAAGGGAAATGCGGACTTATCTTTCCGCATTGGACGACGGTGTGAGCGAATATGAAACCCTTCTCGCCACGATCCGACGGGGGTACCTGGAAGGCTGGTAGGCAGGCTCGGTGAACTCACGACTCTCTAGCCATTAGACTTTGGGGGCTTCATTCGTGTCCTTTGTCTATGTGGTACGCTTGGCTGAACTGGACGATTGGTATCATGGCGGACGCTTTTTGTTTCGCGTATGCCTAGCAGGCTTGCCGCGGGGAGTGAGAAAGAGCACTTGAATTCGATTGCGAGACAATGCCGCAAGGCCAAGAGCCTGCGCAAGAACATGAAGCTGGCCGTCCTGGCCCGTGGCGGCTGGGCGAGCGGGGCGGCGCTGGCTCTGGGCGTCCTGCGCGGGCAGGGGGTGGACGGTCTGCGGCGCGGCTTGGCCGTGCTCGTGGCGCAGGCGGAATTGCGGCCGGAGGAGGGCGATTTCGCCCCCGGCGATTACCAGGAATGGGTGCGTCGTTACGACACGTTCTCCGGGAGCGCCCTGGCCCGCCTGCACCGTCGCGCCAGCGGGCCGGAGCTGTCCGCAGGACCCTTGTTCCGCCTTGCGTTGCTGCCGGGCGAGCCGGATTTTTTGGATAGCACGCTTGGCTCCCTGCGGGCACAGGTCTATGCGCGCTGGGAGCTTGTCACCGTCGCCAGCGCGGGGCAGGGCCCGGGACAGGTCCCGGCCTGGAACGCCGCTGCGCGCGCGGTGCTGGCGCGCCACGCCGGGGAGGACCCGCGCATTCGCCTTGCCGAACCTGGAAGCGTGGCTTTGGGCGAATGTCCCACGGGTGAATGTCCCACGGGTGAATGCCCCACGGGCGAATGCCCTGTGTATGTCGGTGTTGTGCGCGTGGGCGATGAACTGCCGCCCCACGCGTTGTTTTGCGCGGCCTTGGCCTTGCGCGAACGGCCGCTAGCGGCGCTGCTCTATGCCGACGAGGACCGTCTTGATGCTGCTGGGCAGCGCATTGCCCCCTGGTTCAAGCCCGACCGCAACCCGGAGCTGATGCTGGCGCAGGACATGTTCTCCGGCCTGTGCCTGCTGCGCGCGGCCGATGCGGCCGCCGTGGGCGGCCCGCGCCCGGAGTTCGGCCCCTGGCTGGCGTACGACCTGGCCTGGCGCGTCATGGAGCGCGCCGCGCCGGAAGCCGTGGTGCACGTGCCGCGAATTTTGTGCCACCGCCGTGGGGCGTTGGACCGGGACCCCGCGCCGGGGCTGCGGGCCGCGCAGGAGCATCTGGCCCGCGCCGCCGAGGCTGGCGCTGCCCATTCTGGCGATGCCCACGCTTGCGCCGTGCCCGCGCCGGACTTGTCGTCGGACCCGTCCCCCGTGTCGGGCCCCGCTGTGTCGGGCCTGCCTCGGGGCTGCATGCGCGCCGTGTATGCGCGCCCCGGCCCGGACCGGGTGGCGAGCATCCTCATCCCCACGCGCGACCGCGCCGACCTGCTGGCGGCCTGCGTGCGCTCGATTATGGACCGCACGGCGCACAAAGGGTATGAGATCATCGTCATCGACAACGGCAGCGCGCTGGAGGAGACTTTTCGGCTTTTCGACGCCCTGCGCGGCGAGGGAGTGCGCATTGTGCGCGACGACGCGCCCTTCAATTACTCGCGCCTGAACAACAACGGCGCGGCAGCGGCTGCGGGCGAATTTTTGTGCCTTATGAACAATGACATCGAGGTCATCGAAGGCGACTGGCTGGGGGAAATGCTTTCCTTCGCCGCCCGGCCGGACGTGGGCTGCGTGGGAGCGCGGCTGCTGTACCCCGACGGGACCTTGCAGCACGGGGGCATTCTGCGCGGGATGTGCGGCTTTGCCGGGCACGCGCATTTGGGCCTGCCGCGCGGCGCGGCGGGGTATTTCGGTCGTGCCGCCCTGCACCAGGAGATGAGCGCCGTCACCGCCGCCTGTCTGGTTGTGCGCCGCTCGGTTTTCAATCAGGTCGGCGGGCTCGACGAGTCGCTGCCGGAGTCATATAACGACGTGGATTTTTGCCTGCGGGTGCGCGCCGCGGGCTATCGCAACGTGTGGACGCCCTATGCCGAGCTGTTCCATCACGAGTCCGCCAGCCGACGTGCCCGCGCGCAGAACGGCACGGCGGCCATGAACGAGCAGGACCGCAGGACCACCCGGCTCATGCGCACCCGTTGGGGCGCCCTGACCGAGGACCCCGCGTACAACCCGAACCTAACGCGCCGCAGCTGCGGATTCGGTCTTGCCTGGCCGCCGCGGGTGGCGCCGCTTTCGTTGCTTTGAACCCCGGCGCGGGCAGCAGCCGCAAGCGCCAACCGGAACGTTTTCCTCAGGAGACATGAGTGGATATCAACGCTATTCAACATATCAAGGCCACAACCCTGCTTCGGCGCTGCCTCACATATTTCTGGCGCTACAAAAACAGGGTGCTTTTAGCCATCCTTGGCATGACCGTGGTGGCCCCGTGCTCAGCGGCCAGCGCTTGGCTGGTCAAAAAGGCCGTGGATGACGTGCTCATCCGCAAGGACATCAACGCGCTCAAGTTCGTCACCCTGGCCATCGTGGTGCTTATGACGGCCAAGGGCATCTTTCGCTTCATGCAGAACTACTACATGAACACGGCGGGCATGTACGCCGTCAATGACCTGCGCAACGAGATCTACAGCAAGGTCGTGTACCTGCCCATGAGCTACTTCAACGAGTCTCAGGTGGGCAGGCTGATGAGCCGCGTGCTTGGCGACGTGGGCCTCATCGCCGGGAGCCTGCCGTCCATCGTCATGATGACGCGCGAGTTCTTCTCGGTCATCGGCCTGGGCGTGTATGTGTTCTACATGGACTGGAAACTGGCCTTCTGGGGCACCATTGTGCTGCCTGCGGCGCTGTATCCATTCATTTACTACAGCAAGAAGATGCGCAAGCTGGGCCGGCGCAATCAGAACTTCGGGGCCGAGGTGAGCGCGCTGCTGCAGGAGGGGCTCTCCGGCATCCGCATTGTCAAGGGTTTCGCCAAGGAGCCGCAGGAGGCCCAGCGTTTTGTCGACCAGAACTCCGAGCTCATCAAGAACAGCGCCAAGCAGATTCTCGCCAGCGAGCAGAGCTCCCGCGTCATGGAGACCATAGGCTCCTTCGCCGCCGGACTGGTGCTGTGGTATGGCGGCAGCCGCGTCATCGCCGGCGAGCTGACCACCGGCTCGCTGCTTTCGTTTTTGACCGCGCTGGCCTTGCTGTACGACCCCATCAAGCGCATCAACTCCGCCAACATCGACATCCAGATGGCGCTCACCGGCGCCGAGCGCGTGTTCAACATCATCGACACGGCCGACTCCATCGCCGAGCGCGGCGGCCCGGTTGCGGTGGACAAGGACTTCAAGGACCTGCGCTTCGAGCATGTGCAGTTCACTTACAGCGGCGGCAACCGGCCCGCGCTGGACGACATCAACATGGAGGTGCGCGTGGGCGAGCGCGTGGCCATCGTCGGCTCCAGCGGCTCCGGCAAGACCACACTGGCCAATCTGGTGCCGCGCTTCTTCGATCCGCAGGGCGGGCGTATTCTGCTCAATGGCCGGCCCTTGCAGGACTACAACCTGGCCAGCCTGCGCCGCAGCATGGGCCTTGTTTCGCAGGACGCTTTTCTCTTCAACGCCACCGCGGCCGAGAACATCGCCTATGGCGCCATCGGCGGCTACACGCAGGAGGAAGTGGAGGCTGCGGCCAAAGCGGCCTACGCCCACGAGTTCATTCTGGATCTACCAGGCGGCTACAACGCCATTGTGGGCGAGCGTGGGGTCAAGCTCTCCGGCGGACAAAAGCAGCGTCTCACCATCGCCCGGGCGATTCTGAAAAACCCGCAGCTCTTGATTCTCGACGAGGCCACCAGCGCGCTGGACACCGAGAGTGAGCGCATTGTGCAGCTGGCGCTGGAAAATCTGATGGAGAACCGCACGAGCATCGTCATTGCGCACCGGCTGTCCACCATCCTCTCCGCGCACCTCATCGTGGTGATGAGCGAAGGCAAGATCGTCGACATGGGCAAGCACGCCAAGCTGCTGGAGCGTTGCGACATTTACAGGAAGCTGTATGAGTTGCAGTTTGGGGTGGTAGCCAACGAACAGCGTTGATAATGGCGCGGAGCATTGCTCTCTGCTACGTGTCGCGGCCCCGTGATCGGTCGTCAAACAAAAGCGCTTGCTCTGACGCCATAAATTCGATATTTTCATCTGTGTTTTGGCGGTGTTTCTCTGCAACAGCCAAGGACTCGTCCGGGTATGGCGACTCAATACGCAACACGGACAATCTCGGCAGGCTTTATTCGTGAGGACACCCAACGGCGTACAATAACGCCATATCTCCAGGAGGCCACCGATTTGTCCGAAAAACTCAAAGGCGTGCTTCGGGCCCTGAACACCATTGTTCGTTGCATTGGCGCTCCACGCAAATACTACCGTCTGAAAGACATCCCCTCGACATACAATCAGGACAGTCTCATCACGTTGCACATGAACACCGAGCCCATGCTGGTGCAGCGCTTTCAAAAGGCCTGGGCCATCGGCGGCGAGCTGTTCCCGAACAAGGCCAAGCCCATGTGGCGCACCTACACATGTTGCTGGGCCGCGGAACAGGCCCTGCACGTGGAGGGCGACTTCGTCGAGTGCGGCGTGAATCTGGGCGGGCTCTCCAGAACAATCACGGAATATGTCGACTTCAACAACGTCGACAAGGATTTCTACCTTTTTGATACATATCGCGGCCTCGACCCCTCGCAGTCCATTAAGGGCGAGGAAGCTTTGCTGGCGCACCACAACAGCGTGTACTACGACTGTTACGAGGAAGCGAAGACCAACTTCAAGGATTTTCCGCGCTGCAGGCTTGTGCGCGGCACCGTGCCGGGTTCTCTCACGCAGGTGGATATAGCGAAAGTCGCCTACCTCTCCATTGACATGAACTGCACCGTTCCGGAGGTGGAGGCTCTGCGGCATTTTTGGCCCAAGCTTTCCCCGGGCGCCATCGTCGTGCTTGACGATTATGGTTGGGTTGCCCACCACCTCCAGAAAAAGGGCATAGACGAATTCATGAAGACGACGGGAGTCGGCGTACTAACCCTTCCCACCGGTCAGGGGCTCATCGTCAAGCCGTCCAAGTAATCCACCGGAGAGACGCGCAGTTTTGTTCGCGGGGCATAAGGGCTATTGAATGCAGCGGAAGGAAGGGGATTTGTAATGTTGGAAGGTTCCTCCATTTTAATAACCGGGGGCACCGGCTCTTTCGGACACACCTTTGTGCCCATGACGCTGGCGAAATATAACCCGAAGCGGCTGGTCATCTATTCCCGCGACGAAATGAAGCAGTGGGAGATGGCCAAGCTTTATGCCGGCGACCCTCGCGTGCGTTTCTTCATCGGCGACGTGCGCGACAAGGACCGGCTGGCCCGGGCGTTGCGCGGCATCGATTTCGTTGTCCACGCCGCCGCCACCAAGATTGTGCCCACGGCCGAGTACAACCCCTTTGAGTGCGTGAAAACCAACGTCCTGGGCGCCATGAACCTCATCGACGCCTGCATCGACCAGGGCGTCAAAGGCGTGGTGGCCCTCTCCACGGACAAGGCCAGCAGCCCGGCCAACCTGTACGGCGCCACCAAACTCACCTCGGATAAGCTCTTTATCGCCGGGAATTCGTACTCCGGTACTAGCCACACGCGTTTCGCCGTGGTGCGCTATGGCAATGTCATGGGGTCGCGCGGGTCGGTCATTCCCTTTTTCCTCTCCCAGGCGGCTGGCGGCGAACTCTCCATCACCGACGAGCGCATGACCCGCTTCATGATCACCCTGGAGGAGGGCGTGGATCTGGTCTGGCACGCCTTCGACGACATGGTGGGCGGGGAGATCTACGTCAAGAAGATTCCTTCCATGAAGGTGACGGACGTTGCCCGCGCGGCGGCCCCGGGGGCCCGGCAAAAGATCATCGGCATCCGCCCCGGCGAGAAGCTTCATGAGCAGATGATCAGCACCGAGGATGCCTATTATACTTACGAGTATGCCGACCATTACAAGATTCTGCCCTCCATTTATAGCTGGGGGGTCGACCCCCATCGCATTAAGGACGGCACGAAGGTACCAGAAGGTTTCACCTACTGCTCGGACAACAACACGGATTGGATGAGCATTGAGACCCTGGGCGCGTGGATTGATGCGCACCGGGATACGATAGGCAACATCTGAACGCCATGATTCCCTACGGCCGCCAAGACATCAGCCAGGACGACATCGACGCTGTCGTTGCCGTGCTGCGCTCGGACTTTTTGACCCAGGGCCCCAGTGTGCCAGCCTTCGAGGGCGCTGTTGCCGGTTACTGCGGCGCGGCGCACGCCGTGGCCGTGAACAGCGCCACCAGCGCTTTGCATTTGGCCTGCCTGGCGCTGGGCGTCGGCCCCGGCGACGAGGTGTGGACCACGCCCGTAACCTTTGTGGCCAGCGCCAATTGCGCGCTGTACTGTGGCGCGCGCGTTGATTTTGTGGATATTGATCCGCGCACCTACAATATGAGCGTGGAGCGCCTGGCCGAGAAGCTGGAAGGCGCGAGGGAGGCCGGCCGCCTGCCCAAGGTGGTCATCCCCGTGCACCTGTGCGGCCAGCCCTGCGACATGGCTGGCATCCGCGAGCTGAGCCACCGCTACGGTTTCTCCGTCATCGAGGACGCCTCCCACGCCATCGGCGGCGGCTACAGGGGCGAGCGCATCGGGAATTGCCGCTACAGCGACATCACGGTGTTCAGCTTCCACCCGGTTAAGATCGTCACCACGGCCGAGGGCGGCATGGTGCTCACCAACGACGACGCCCTGGCCAAGCGGGTGCGGCTTCTGCGCAGCCATGGCATCACGCGCGATGCGGAGGCCATGACCCGCACGCCGGACGGCCCCTGGTATTACCAGCAGGTGGCGTTGGGCTTCAACTACCGCATGACCGACCTGCAGGCGGCGCTGGGCGTGAGCCAGCTGCGCCGCATCGATGGATTCGTCGCCCGCCGGCACGAGCTGGCGCGGCGCTACGACACGCTGCTGGCCGGCCTCCCCGTGACCACGCCCTGGCAGCACCCGGACGGCCATTCCGGGCTGCATCTGTATGTCATCCGCCTCAAGCTGCGCGAGATCGACCGCACCCGGCGCGAGGTTTTCGAGTTTTTGCGCGCGCAGGGGGTAGGGGTGAATGTGCACTACATCCCGGTCCATACCCAGCCGTATTACGCGGGCATGGGCTTCAAGCCGGGCGATTTTCCCGAGGCCATGCGCTACTACGAAGAGGCCATCAGCCTGCCCATGTTCCCCAAGTTGACCGAAGCCGAGCAGGATGTTGTCATCGGGGCGTTGCGGAAGGGAGTCGCCAAGTGAAGGTGGCCATCATTCCCGCGCGGGGCGGCAGCAAGCGCATTCCGCGCAAGAACGTCAAGCCGTTCTGCGGCAAGCCCATGCTTGCGTGGTCCATTGAGGCCGCCCTGGCCAGCGGCTGTTTTGACCGCGTCATCGTGACCACGGATGACGACGCGATCGCCACTGTGGCTGAGGGCTTTGGGGCGGAGGCGCCTTTCCGCCGCCCGGCGGAGCTTGCCGACGACCACACGCCGACGATTCCCGTCGTTGCCCACGCCATCCGCTGGCTGGGCGAGCACGGCCCAGCGCCGGAGCTGGCTTGCTGCCTCTACGCCACAGCGCCCTTTGTCCAGGCGGAGGACATTCGCCGCGGCCTGGACATTCTGCTGCGCGAGGGCTGCGAGTACGCGTTCTCGGCCACCAGCTTTCCCTTCCCCATCCAGCGGGCCATCCGCATCAACGCCCAGGGCCGCGTGGAGATGTTCCACCCGGAGCACTTCAACACGCGCTCGCAGGACCTGGAAGAGGCCTACCACGACGCCGGGCAGTTCTATTGGGGCCGGGCTTCGGCTTGGCTTGAGGGCAAGATGATCTTTGCCCCGCACTCCGCGCCCGTGCTGTTGCCGCGTCACCGCGTACAGGACATCGACACGCCGGAGGACTGGCGGCGGGCGGAATCCATGTTCCGGGTCCTCAAGGACGACAGCCTCGCATAATCATCTCCCACAAAAGGAAGACGCATGAGCTACGAAACCGAGCAGGAAGAATTCTGGGCTGGCGAATTCGGTACTGAATATATTGCCCGCAACCAGGGCGACGAAATGCTGGCCACGAACCTGCATTTTTTCGACCGTGCGTTGCGCATGGCGCAAAATATCAAGAGCGGTATCGAGTTCGGGGCTAATATTGGGATGAACCTCAAGGCGATCAAGCTGCTGCGCCCTGGCATTGATCTGCACGCCATTGAAATTAACCCCGACGCCGCGCGTGAACTGGCCAAGACACTACCAGACGGAAACATCTACAACGGCTCCATCTTCGAATTCCCCCTGCGGCGGACCTGGGATCTGACGCTCATTAAAGGCGTGCTCATCCACATCAATCCCGATAAGCTGCCAGAGGTCTATGACAAGCTGGTCGCCTCCTGCGGCCGGTATCTGCTTGTGGCGGAGTATTACAACCCGGCGCCGGTGGCCATCTCCTATCGAGGCCATGCCGACCGTCTGTTCAAGCGCGACTTCGCCGGGGAAATCATGGATGCGCACTCCGAGATGCGGCTGCTGGATTACGGGTTTGCCTACCACAGGGATTCGGATTATCCGCAGGATGATATTACTTGGTTTCTTATGGAGAAGAGGAACTGAACGATGCTGACCTACTGCAAGCGCTGTGTCATGCCGGATACCAAGCCGGATTTGCATCTTGACGGGGAGGGCGTGTGCAACGCCTGCCGCAGCTATGAAAAGCGCCGCGAGGTGGACTGGGACGCTCGGCGCGAGGAGCTATTGCGGCTGCTTGAAAAGTACCGCCGCCGCGATGGCGCTAACTGGGACTGCCTCGTGCCGGTGAGCGGCGGTAAGGACAGCACCTATCAAGTGGTGCGCATGCTTCAGTTGGGGCTTAACCCCCTGTGTGTCACCTCCACCACCTGTGATCTCTCTGCCATTGGGCGCAGGAACATTGAGAACCTTAAGCGCCTTGGCGTGGACTATGTTGAGATGTCCCCCAATCCGCTCATACGCGCCAAATTGAACCGCATTGGTCTGACCCAGGTGGGAGATATATCCTGGCCGGAGCATGTGGGCATCTTCACCATTCCTGTCCGGGCCGCTGTGCAGTTCAACGTGCCGCTCATCATCTGGGGAGAGAATTCCCAAGACGAGTATGGCGGTCCGGCCGCCGCCGCTGGCAACAACATCCTCAACCGGCGCTGGCTGGAGGAGTTCGGCGGGCTGCTCGGCATGCGCGTCACGGATCTTGTCGGCATGGAGGGCATAGAGGCCAAGCACCTCATCTGCTATACCTATCCCACTGATGAGGAACTGGCGCGGGTCGGGGTCACCGGCCTGTTTCTTGGTCACTATATCCCCTGGGACGGCCTCTCAAATGCGCTCATCGCCCAGGCCAACGGGTTCACGAGCTACGGCAAGAGCGTTGAGGGCTCCATGGTGGACTACGAGAACCTCGACAACCATCAGACCGGCATCCACGATTACTTTAAGTTCCTCAAGTTCGGCTTTGGCCGCACCACGGATTTGGCCTGTCTGCATATCCGTCGTGGTCGGCTCACCCGCAGTGACGGTCTGGATGCCGCCAGACGTCTTGATGGGCGTTTCCCATGGGAATATTTGGGTAAATCGCTTAATGACATCTTGCGCCCGCTGAATTTGACTGTGGACGAGTTTATCCGGCTGTGTGACAAGTTCACCAACAAGAAGATTTTCCGGCGCGACGCCAGCGGAGCATTGCTCAAAGACAGCGACGGGAATCTGACCAAGACCAATTACGACAACGTATGAAAGTCGGCGTCATCGACTATGGGGTAGGCAACCTGGGGTCTGTGCTGCGGGCTCTGGAAGAGTTGCGCGCGGCTCCCCTGCTGGTGACCCGTGCCCTGGACCTGCACTCCATGGACGCGATAATTCTGCCTGGGGTGGGCAACTTCGCCGACTGTATACGCATCTTGGAGGAGGACGGCTGGGCTCAGGCTCTGCGCGACGAGGTGCTGGGAGAGGACAAGCCGCTGCTTGGCGTGTGCCTGGGCATGCAGCTCCTGGCGTCGCGTAGCTTCGAAGGCGCTGACGGCCCAAACGCCGAGGGCGTCCAAGGGCTCGGGTTCATCCCCGGGCGTGTGGAGCACCTGCGCACCCTGGGCTGCACGCTACGCATTCCCCATGTGGGCTGGAACGAGATCGTCTGCGCTGGCGCGGACCGGGACCTGTTCTACGGCATTCCCGATGGGACTGATTTCTACTTTGTGCACAGCTACGCGTTCGTGCCGGACAACCCGGCGGATGTTCTCGCCACTACTGACTACGGCATTCCTGTGACGGCGGCCGTCCGCAAGGGGCGCGTCTGGGGCACGCAGTTCCACCCCGAGAAAAGTTCGCGTGCGGGTTTCCGGCTGTTGCGCAACTTTCTGGAGGGCCCACCATGCTGAAGGTGCGCGTCATCCCCACCCTGCTCTGGAAGCAGTTCGGCCTCGTCAAAGGCGTGGGCTTTGATAGCTGGCGCCGGGTGGGCCCAGTGCTGCCAGCTGTCAAGGTCTACAACCAACGCGAGGTGGACGAGCTGATCCTCGTGGACATCGTGGCGCATCTTTCCGACGATGATCTGGACTTTGAGTCCATCGACGAATTCGGGCAGGACTGTTTCGTCCCCATGACCGTGGGCGGGGGCATCACGCGCATCGACCAAGTGCAGAAGCTGTTGCGCGCCGGCGCGGACAAGGTATGCATCAACACCGCCGCCTACGCCCGTCCAGAGCTTATTGAAGAGATCGCCAAGCGGCACGGCGTGCAGTGCGTGGTCGCTAGCATAGATGTGCGCGATGATGGCCCCGGCGGTTGGCAGTGCTTCAGCCACGCGGGGCAGAAGCCCACCGGCCGCGAAGTGCGCCAGTGGGCGCGCGAGATGGAGGACCGGGGCGCGGGCGAAATCCTCATCACGTCCATTGAGCGCGACGGCTCCATGTTGGGCTACGATCTCGCCCTCATCGAAGCCGTCGCTGGCGCGGTGGGCATTCCGGTCATCGCCTCCGGCGGGGCGGGCAATTATCAGCACATGGTGGACGCCGTGCTCAAGGCCGGGGCCTCCGCAGTGGCCGCAGCCAGCATATTCCATTTTACGGAGCAAACTCCGGCGGGAGCGAAGGCCGCGCTGGCCGCTGCCGGAATACCCGTGCGTCGGCCCTTTGTGGACGGCGCGACCGTCCGCTGATTATGCGCATCGTCTTCCGCGCCGACGCCTCCACCGCCATCGGGACCGGGCACGTCATGCGCTGTCTCACCTTGGCCGACGAATTGGCTGGACGCGGGGCGGAGTGCCTGTTCCTCTGCCGGGAGCATCCCGGCAATTTGTTGGAAACAATCCGCTCCCGGGGGCACGCCGCCATAGGCCTGCCCATGGGCAGTGCCGAGGACACGGGCGAGCCACTACCCGCCCACACGGGATGGCTTGGAGCCGGCTGGCGCGAGGACGCCGCGCAGACCATTGCCGCCCTCGGCGGCGAGCGTTCCGACTGGCTCGTGGTGGACCACTATGCGCTGGACGCCCGCTGGGAGTGCGCCGTGCGCTCCGCCTGTGCGCACCTCATGGCCATTGATGATCTCGCCGACCGCGACCACGATTGCGACCTGCTGTTGGATCAGAATCTTGTCGACGGGGCGCGGCGGCGCTATCTGCCGCTCACGCCCGCCGGTTGCACCCGGTTCATTGGTCCAGAGTACGCCATGGTGCAGCCGCAGTACCGCGAGCTGCGCGCCTCGGCGCGCGTGCGGCGCGGGCCGGTGCGCAATGTGCTGATATTTTTTGGCGGCGTGGATGCGCACAACCTGTCTTCTCTCGCCCTGGAGGCGCTGCTTGAGCTGGATCGCCCGGAAGTTCTTGCGCATGCGCTGGTCTCTCCCGCAAATCCCAATGCCGCGCGGCTCCACGAGCTGGCGGCGGAGCATCCCGACCGCGTGCGTCTGCATCCGCCGCAGCCGAGTCTCGCTCCACTAATGCTGATGGCCGATCTCGCCTTGGGCGCGTGCGGCACGGCGAGCTGGGAGCGCCTATGTCTGGGCCTGCCCGCGCTGGCCGTCACCATTGCCGACAATCAGCGTGAGATCGCGGCCGAACTTGATAGGCTGGGGCTCGTGCGTCTTTTGGGGCATGCCGGGGAGGTGGACCGCGAGGCCCTTGCCGCCGCGCTGGGCGAAACGCTGGCCGCCGGGCTCGACCCGGCCTGGTCCGCGCGCTGCTTCGCCGCAGTCGACGGTTTTGGCGCGCCTCGCGTCGCAGCCGCGCTGCTGGCCGGAGAAGCGCGGGAGTTGCGCGCGCGCGAGGCCGGGCTAGGCGACCTGTGGCTTTTTTTCGACTGGGCGAACGACCCCGCCGCTCGGGCCAATGCGTTCCGGCGGGAGCCCATCCCGCCGGTGGAGCACGAGGCTTGGTTCACCAGCAGTCTGACGGCGCGGGAGCGCTGTCGTCTGTTTGTGATCGAAGGCGGCGAGGGGGGCTGCCATGGCCCCCTCGGCCAGGTCCGATTGGATTTGCGCAGTGAGGGCGGATGGCGCATCAGTTACGCCCTTTCGCCGTTGTACCGGGGCCGTGGGCTGGGCTGCAAACTTCTTGCCGCCGGGCTTATCGCCTTTTGGAGGGAGTTCCCCCTGGCGCGCGTATACGGCGAGGTGAAGCCGGAGAACGTCGCATCGCGTCGTGTTTTTGCGTCACTGGGTTTTCTCGAGGAGCGCGGCGGCGCCGACGGATCCCTGCTCTATACAAGCGGCCCGCGCGCCTTGCCGCAATGACGGAATATCCGCAATGACCAGACCCCGTTCGCAACCTGCCGCCGGAGGAAAATTATGAACATCGCCGGACGCGCCATCGGCGCGGCAAGCGCTCCCTACGTCATCGCCGAAATGTCCGCCAACCACGACGGCAGGCTCGACAACGCCCTGCGCATCATTGAGCTGGCCAAGGCAGCCGGGGCCGACGCGGTCAAATTGCAGACCTACCGCGCCGACACCATCACTCTGGATGACGACGGTCCCGACTTCTTCATCACCGAAGGCAAATGGGCCGGGCAAACGTTGTACGCCCTCTATCAGCAGGCCCACACCCCCTGGGACTGGCACAAGGCGCTGTTTGAAAAGGCGCGTGGGCTCAATATCACCATCTTCAGCACGCCGTTCGACTCCACCGCTGTGGATTTTCTGGAGGATTTGAACGCGCCCGCGTATAAAATCGCCTCGTTCGAGGCCGTGGACCTGCCGCTCATCCGCTATGCCGCGTCGACCAGGAAGCCGCTCATCATCTCCACTGGCATGGCCGATGCGGACGAGATCGCCGAGGCCGTGGAGGCCGCGCGTCAAGGCGGTTGCGAGGATTTGGCGCTGCTGCACTGTGTCAGTGGGTACCCCGCGCCCGCGGCGGACTACAACCTGCGGACAATTCCCGACATGGCGGAGCGTTTTGGCGTGCCGGTGGGGCTGTCCGACCACACGCTGGGCAACGCCACGTCCATCGCCGCCGTGGCCCTAGGCGCGTGCATCATCGAGAAGCACGTCACAATGGATCGCGACGCCGGCGGTCCCGACGACTCGTTTTCCCTCATGCCGGATGAGTTGTCCGCCCTGTGCCGCGACGCGTGCACCGCATGGAGTGCGCTCGGCGCTGTGGATTATGGCCGTAAATCAAGCGAGCGCTCGAACAGCAAGTTCCGCCGGTCGCTGTACTTCGTGCGTGCCATGAAGCAGGGTGAACGCATCACCCGGGAAGACATCCGCAGCGTGCGGCCAGGTTACGGTCTTGCACCAAAGTACTACGACAGAATTATTGGACGAAGTTTGCTGCGTGATGTTACCAGACATTCTCCTGTCAGCGCTGATGATGTTGAATTGGAGTAGAGAAGATACAGATGCTCAATGGTTGTTGAATGTTTCGCACAACATCAATATAAGGAACAGCAAATGACCGGTGAAGAGATGCTTGCACTCGCAAAGCGACTGTATCCCATCAACAGAAGCCTTACAGGAGATGGCGTGCGCGAGACACTGGCCACCATCGGTGAGCTGCTGCCTGGGTTGCATGTGTCCGAGGTACCCACGGGCACACAGGTCTTTGACTGGACTGTGCCCAAAGAATGGCGCGTGCGCGAGGCCTACATCGAAACGCCGGATGGGGAGAGAATCTGCGACTTTACAAAGAACAATTTGCATCTTGTTGGCTATTCAACGCCAATTAATGCGCGCCTTAATTTCGACGAGTTGCAGCAGCACCTTTATTCTTTGGAAGAGCAACCGGATGCTATTCCGTATGTCGTATCCTATTACAAAGAACGCTGGGGGTTTTGCCTCGCCCAAAGCCAGCGCAACACTCTGCGCGACGGCGAGTATCATGTCGTCATTGACTCAGAACTATTTGACGGCTCGTTAACTTATGGCGAGTGCATCATCCCTGGGGAAACAGCCGACGAGGTGCTGCTTTCCACCTATGTCTGCCATCCCTCCATGGCGAATAACGAGGTTTCTGGTCCAGCGGTGGTGACCGGCCTGGGGCGTTGGCTCCTGTCGCTGCCGCATCGGAGATATACCTACCGGCTCGTGTTCCTTCCGGAAACCATCGGCTCGCTGACGTATTTGAGCCGCAATCTGGACGCGCTCAAACGCAACGTGAAAGCGGGGTACGTTTTAACCTGTATCGGCGATGAGCGGGCCTACTCGCTACTGCCATCGCGGTGCGACGGCACATTGAGCGACCGCGCCGCGCGGCACGCGCTCGGGTGGCACTGCCCCGGATATGCCACTTACTCCTGGGGGGAGCGGGGCAGCGATGAACGGCAGTATTGCGCGCCCGGAATTGATTTGCCCATCGCCAGCCTCATGCGCAGCAAGTATGAGACGTATCCCGAGTACCACACTTCTTTGGACGATTTTTCTCTTGTCACGGCGAAAGGCCTGGCTGGAGGATTCGAGGCGGCGCGGCTGACATTGCTGACGCTGGAGCAGGATTTTCTTCCGCGCGCCACCTGTCTGGGCGAACCGCAACTGGGCAAGCGTGGCCTGTACCCCACGCTCTCCACGGCGGATTCCGCGAGAAGTGTCCATGACCTGATGGAGATTCTCACCTGGGCCGATGGCGAGCATTCGCTCTTGGACATTGCGGAATGCTGTGGTCGTCCCATATGGGAGTTGCATCCCACGGCGGAGTTGCTGCTACGCAACGGACTCATCCGCGCCGAGTAAATCAGCCTCAACTGGTTGGTGGGGGACTAGATTCAACTTCCCGCGTGCCGGTGATTTCGGTGAACTGCTGACCGAGAGCCGCGGCGGCGGAGCCTTCTGCCGACTCGGCATCAGCGCCATCTTCACACGTCAGCGGCGGTCTCATCCCCATGGTTGTCGAACTCAGCCACAAGGGAGAGGGCCTCAACTGGGCAAGGGCGGCCTCTACCCGACGGCAGGTCAGCCCGACTAACGTATCCACGATATGATGTTTTTTTGATTTTGGCTGACGGAGAGCACACACTGCTGGGCATTGCGAAGCGCTGCGACAGGCCAATCATGAAATTGGCTCTCATTGCTGAGACAATGCGACACCACGGGTTTTAGAGAATAGCAGGCCCATCGGTAATGGTAGCCCTGTTCAGATCAACTTGCTTTAAATCGCCTGCGACCGGTGGCAATCGCGCAGAAACCTGTAAAAGAACACGATCCGTGAAGCTTGCGCCGGGTGCTGCAGTAGGAGCTTCACCATCCGGAGTAGATGATTGGTGGCGGTCTTTGCCGCATATTCCTTGGCGGCGACGTTAATGATGGCAGCCCGCAGTTCATCCCGGGAAATGCTGTCAGTTAGCCCAAGTTCGGAATGAACAAAGGCCTGTTGCTCCTCGCGGATCTCATGATTTGGCCCTGTGTCGAAAAGTGCCATGGCCTTTCGTCCAAATTCGAATGCTTTCAGATTACAAAAAAGTTGGCGCTCAAGTTCTGGGTTGATTCCATCCCTGTTGTCCAACGTCGCATCGGGCCCCAGCAGGAAGAATGGCAGCCCCATCTCCACCGCGTAAAAGGTGTAGGACCCGATTTCGTTGGATGTAACGTACCTGTGAGTGCGTAAAATTTCATAAAATTGTTGATAGAAAGGAGTCGTCTTGTCGAGCCCCGCAGAGACGACCTCGAAGCCGTTAGCGCGAAAATCGTCGTCCATGTGCCAGCGTTCAATGTCCACCGGATGCAGAGAGACTGTGATCGGCTGAAATTCCTCCGGCAAGGCTTTGAGTTGGCGGCAGTAGCCTGCGATGTCGTAATCAGATTTAGTTTCCAAAAGCGAGTGCGAAGGAAAAACGACGGTCCCCTTCGCCTCCGGCGCGACCTCGATGCCGCGCATGCGCCGGTAGATGACAAAGGGCGAGCCAATCACCTCACAGCGGCGTGCGGACTTGGCGTCCCAATCGTCCTTGAAACGTTTGTTCCAGGCCAGTTCCAGGGCCGGCGCGTTTTCCAAGTCCAAAGGCGACGCCGCATTGGCAGGCGTCCAACCATGTTGCGCGTTCACCCCCCGTGGGATGACAGAAAGCCCCGTGTACTCCTTTAATATCTCATAGAAGCCATAATGATGCCAAGAGACTCTACCAAGTTTAGGCTCTCGGACAAGCCGAATCTTAAGCCCAAGAATGGTGATGGTGTGACTTTCGTCATCTCTTTTTATAGAAAACAAACCTGCCATCGTAGAGTCTCCTAAATCTGCAGCCCTTACGAGTTCACCCCACGTCGAGGTGTGTGCAAAGTGCCTGCAGGATCTGGATTGCGGTTGCGGCACTATTGAAAGATGCCACACCATGCACCATCCTAAAGCTGTAGTAGGGAACGACAAGCCGTTCGCTGTTGCCAGAATCGTGCGAGGCGGCAAAAAGATGCGCCAGCCCGGCCGATGCGAGCCTGCCCTGCAGGTAGGTGTCAAAAAAACCGTGTGCCTGCAGTCCCTCCTCACCACTTGATGGATTCCGCAGTTCAATCGCCGCGCGCAGCCGCACTCCCGGATTGTGGCCCAGCCAGACGAGCAAGGCCACCTCATCGGGGACGATAAGCAGACAGGTATTTCCCTTGGGGGCTACCTGAAGCTGTCGCATCAACTCGGCGCACACAATCGCGGCAAGTGGTGCGTCGGGATCCACCCCGTTGTTCGCAAGCCGGGCGTAGACCAATACAACCGACTCGGACTCAGACCCACAAGCCAAACACTCGGCTACCTGTGTCTCTCCAAAGGAAAAATTAGCGTTGAGGGAAACATGGTAATCCGTTTCAAACAGGGCCTCCGCACCCTCAGTCGAGCAGCCCAGCCCCCAGTCGGTGCCCAAAAGGTTCAAGTCACCCAGCTGGACCTCTGCGCCGGGGCCCTGCATATATAGGTGCCGCTGCAATTCACTACGGGATACGTTTCCTTCGAACGACCTTGACCCCATGACGGCGAACACGCCAGCGGTGCAACCGAGGGCCGCACCGCTGGCGGTCGCAAGCTCGACTGATTTGCACTCCCAGCGCTCCGGCACCAGTAACCCAAAGAATTCCTCGCCAGTCTTGTATCGCTGTAGCGTCATAGGGGCGAAAGCAGCGAGCGACCTCAGCGCCGTCTCGTAAGAGTCGCTGACCGGATGCAATTGCTTGCCAGTAAGCAGGGGCAACACATCCTCTAACCGCTCCGGCGTCGGTACACCGGAAAAAATGTTTACCTGCGGCGCTCGCATTTTCTCCACGCTGAAAGGATCAACCTGCGGGCCCGCAGCCGAAAGCCACGGCTCCACCTTGAATTTGTCCGCAGCGTATGCGTAATAGTCGTCAGCGCGAACGCAAAAGATTCTGCCCCGACCCAGGGGCGCTGAACGGCTTACTCCATCCTCAGCCATCATGTGGGCGAGCCGTCGGCCGTCCGGCTCTGCCTGTTTACTCCATAAACGTACGCTATACTTCCATAGCGCATGTGTACGGCCTCCCGTCGCATCCACCAGATCCCCACTGAAATATTTCCGGTAACGAAAGGGGACACCCTCTATTTCTTCGATGTGATGACGAAATGTGGCCCAGTGCATCTGCAGCCCCACGGTGCAGATCTTCGCCTTAGCCTCCACCAGCCTGGCA
>Ga0209373_10001962_pt1 | contig 22121 bp, 13 predicted proteins | sample Higcelweek5metaG_FD_187173 | JGI IMG/M metagenome (GOLD analysis project Ga0209373, IMG submission 187173) | Freshwater pond sediment microbial communities from the University of Edinburgh, under environmental carbon perturbations - High... | ecosystem: Environmental > Aquatic > Freshwater >... | reverse complement strand
GAGCCGCCAAGTGCAACGGAGCCACTAAAGTGTCTCCGCCCGTACGGGTCACTATCCCTCACGCGACGCGAGTAACATCTTCTTTTAGCAAAATCACCATTCATATTCCCAATCTAAATTCAAACCGAGGGCCGTGTTTCAAATCATAGGTGTCAGTCACCAAATAAGCGAATGAACCTGTCAGCTTGAACCATATTCCCAATTTAAACATGACGTTCAGATCAACGTGAGGCTTAAAGTAAAGTTCACGTCCAGGACTGAACAAGAACCAGTCCGAATTATATCCACCACTAATGGAGACTGGAATATATTCTTCCCACAAAAATCTCTCCAAAGTAGGATTCAAGGCTAAAAATACAGCGGCCCAAAACTTCAGCAATATTTCAGAACTTTGTGATTTTTCTCCGGTAAAACCACTCGCAAAAGCTACCGTTGCTAAAAAAACATTCGGGGAAATTCTGTAAGTTTCACCATCTCTTATGAAATGTAAAGAAGCAATTAATGCATACAAATCCATATTTTTCGAAACCTGTCCTCCTTGGTTCAGCATAATATATATGTCTTTGAACGTCAATGGATCCATAGCCACAACAAAAGCACCAACCTCCATTCTGGGGCTGAACTTTGAATTCACCTGTACTTTTGTGTCTTGATTCTTAGCAACTTCTTCCGCTTCAGTAATCAGCGGGAAAAAGAGAAAAAACAATATCACTGTGAATCTGATCTTGATGTTCATCAATACCATAAATTATCCAACGGAGATTGTTTTGTATAAGAATAATGAAGCAAGGTCTTATAAATTGCCATCGCTCCAAACACTATACCTGTTCCCAAAGCTCCCCCTGTGTGGCTTTTTCCTCCTGTATTGTCTCTAAATGCCGCAGTAAAAGAACGACCAGACAATCTAAAATCAGCGGCAAGAACTTTACTTGAAGTATTAAAAAAAGCAGACGTTGGACCCGAAGCACCAGCATCTGAATATCCAATATCATGGAGGAAAGCGGCCAAATCCAATGCTCCCGTAATAGGCATCCTACCCAGTTCATCTTCTGGAGTTTGTCCCACATAATTGGTTCCCAATCCACCATCCCCATTGAAAACGTGCCAAATAAAGTTTAACGAATTTTCAGGAACCCGATTTTCACCTACAGTAGGAACATCCGCGCAATCCTCATCAAACGCAGAATTTACAATATCCCTGCCTATGTAATTATAGGCGAACCCCTTTTCAGAATTATACCCTCCGTTCGCGACCATCATAGACCACCCATAACTCCACCCGCCATTCTGCGCCACCTGTGCGTATACCCCGCCCACGTTCCCACCAGCATACAGTCCTCTTCCTTCCATGCCGAAGAGACCTTGTTCGTAGCCACTTGATATTCGACCGGCACCACCCGCGACAGACACATACGCTTCAGCATAGACAGTGGCCCCCATAAAGCTCCCGCCACGGTCCCAGTAAAGACTGCCGCCCGTTTCCACACCAGCGCACGCGACTTCCTTAGAAGCTCCGTAACAGACGCCACCACTCGTGCTCAGCGTCGAGCCTGTATAAGAATTCCAGTTGTATCCGCCACCGAGGTTCAGCCACAATCCCGTGTTGAGCACGGGGATGCTTGCGTTCGCACCCAGATTCAAGGAGTTCGAACCGTCGCTGTTCCAGGAATACGAGGCATTATAACCTATATCAAAGAATTCGGCAGAGCCACCAACGCCCATATTCCAGCCGTGGTTGCTGTCCCAGCCCACAACAAGCCCAAGACCCAGACTCCACATACCCGTGGGGTCGATGTAGTTCAGCGGATCGCCGCCGTACGTATACGGATTTGCGTATTGTCCTGCTGGGTCGGGGCTCATCCATAGTCCGAAAAATGGGTCGAAGAAACGGGCTCCGAAGTAGTACTTGCCGTGCTCTCCATCGAATTCTTTACTTTGCCAGCGTTCCTCTTCGTCAGATGAATTGATCACAAAATCAACAGTACTGCCATAGGGGCGGTAACCGAAAACACTCTTCAGTCCGGTTTTGTCTGCATATCCCCGGACACTACCCTGTACATCCTTCACAGGGAAGTAGGCCGCGCCGCCAACGCCGACCCTGTAACCGCCGCCAATGAGGTCAAGGCGAGAAAGGGCATAATCAGTAGAAGGATATCTCCCGCTGTAGCTATATTCACCAACACCGGGGTATGTCACTTCGACATTGTAATAAGGAGCCCCAACGGTGAAATAAGTCCAGATACGATTGCCGCTTTCATCGTAAGCCATCCTAGTATTTCCAATTTCTTCGGACAATTGAATGTCATTATCAACTACATCTTGTGTAACGTTGTTCGTAATCGAAGAATAAAGAGATACCTTTTCAGGCAGGCCTAAGGCGTTAAGTTTATAAACATTATCGGTATTCCTGTCAAGCCACACATTACCCGAAGCATCGTAAGAATAGTAGGCAAAAGCACCGCTATTTGCCACATTCATCGAAACGGGACGGAATGATTCCGTGCCATAGGCATAGGTGATCGTCGTATCGCCCTCTTTTTTGGAAACAATCCTGCCTAATCCATCATACGAATACGCTCCACTGCCGATTCTAGCATTATCGGAAGCATAACCGACCAAGCGGCCCATTTCATCGTAGCTGTAGGACTCTATTGAACTAAATCCATCCCAAAGGTGTTCTGCAGTCGCAAGACGCCCTGCGACAACAGAGGGATATGTAACTTTTTCGGAATACAGTTTTTTGCCCAAGGCATTTTCATAGCCAATACTTGTCGTACGTCCGTAAATATCACTGGTGTAAGACCGGCCATAGACCAGCGAGCCCTTGTCGTAAAGGGAGACCTTTGAGACAGTCCCGCCGTCTGCCCTGTCATACTTAGCCAAAAGGGCTCCACCTTCAGTAATGGTTGAAACACGACCCATTTTGTCATAAGCATACTGGATGGAAGAAAGTGCATTCCAACTGCCGGATTTCCACTCCTTCGTCACGGTCTTATCCAGTTCACCGGATGCTTTATACGTGAAGGAAATTAAAGTTGCAGGCACACCTTCCAGGCCGTAAATCGTCCACTGTTTTGTCTTTTTACCGAGACGATTGTACGAAGACAATTTCATACTAGTCGGCTTCAAACTTTGAGTATCAGAAGCCACTGCGTTTCCGTCATAGGCAATCACAACACCGACATCGTTAGGGAGCACACCTTCCATTTCATCTAAAATACTCTTCAGCATAGATTCATCCGACGTGATGTTTACTGCAACGAGTTCTGCAAGCACTGGCTTGCCATAAATGCTCTTCGTAGAAATGTACAAATGTTCATCGGAAATAGTGTCTTCTGGCTTGTCGAAGGAGTGACCTCCGCGGACTTCGCCCGTTCTTGACACACGGCTATATTCATCGTAAACAATGGCGGAAAAGTAATTTTTCCCAAATCCTTTTTTTTGAGCTAAAGCTCGTTGGCGGGCATCCTGGGTAAAACGGATATTATCTTCCGAATCATAAACAGTTTCAACCATACCCTTGTCTGGAGAAGTCACAGTCTTTACGCGGCCAGACTCATCGTAGGTATATGTTGTCGCCATCCCGAACGTGCCTCCATTGGTAGAAACATCGACCTTTTCCAGTTGGTTGTCAGCATTGTAAGTATTCCTCGAAATGATAACTTTCCCATCGACTCTCGCCCATGAATACTTTATGTTGTGGGCCCCATCCAGAATCTGCTGAGTGAAGGTGCCTTCTGCGGATCGATTGATTACGAGAGAATAATTGTATTCCTTATCTTCTTTAACAATCTTATTTTTAACCCCCCGATAAATTTGAGTTAAGTTATCTTCCGTCAACTCTTCAATTGTACGGAAATTCGGGCTTTCACCATCTTCAAGGGGAATGGTCCACTGTTTTGCCGTTTGAGTCCACTTGGCAAATGAGGCTTCGCCTGCGCCAGCCACTTCCTTTGTTACACCATAATCTTCACCATAGTGATAATCTTCCTTGGCATACGGGAAGCCGAATGCATTTTGACGTTCCAATTCATCAGTGCCGTTGTGGTATAGCGAAGATTTGATGACACACTGTTTACAATACATATCTTCATAATTATACGCTTGTTTCTTAGACAAGTAAGCCATTGGGGCATATTCAATACTTCCAAAGTCATCTAAATAGGTTGCCTTGACTTTATAAAAACCATTACCAAGAGCCGTTTGTGTTTGCACGACTCGTCCTAAACCATCTTTTACCGCATAAGATTCCAACTTACGAGTTTTATCCGAAGGATCGATAAAAACTTCAACTTTTTCATAAGATGGGACAACAACATTTAAATTTCGATTTTCGCACTTTTTGAACATAACCTTTACGGCAACGTCAGTAGAGACCGTCTTCCAATTTATAGAAACCGTACCATCAGAATTTTTTATTAGAGCCGTAGCGGATCCATCATCCTTATAGAAGGCCTCTCCATTGACTAAAATTTCTTCAATTTCTTCGCCGGGGGCAGGAACTATTTTGGCTTCAATAGAGGCATTGTCTATAAATTCGTGCGGCAATCCTCCCGAAAAATTTACCCCATTCATATAACCAAGCCCATCTGTTTCGAATGTCAGCGTATGCGTGAGCGGAGGCAAAAACTGTACCGAACGGGGCTGAAGAACACCAACCGCAATGTTGTTAAATCGAATGGCTCGATTTTCTGCTTTATCCCACGTTTGAAACTTGAAGGCAAGGGCAAGAGTTTGATCGGGTTTCGAAACCTTATCCCATGAAGGCGTGTAAGCCACGGGCCATATAACGACATGGTCTTGATACTTTGAAAATAATTCTGAAGAGTTGTATTCTGAAGAGTTGTAAATAGAATGAAATGGTTTCTTTATTGCATATTGCATTTCCAAATTGTCATCAGCCTTATAAAAGGGGTAATTGGCCTCGTGAGCTTTTGAAATGATATCCCCATTTTTTGTGCCAAAATACCAAAGAAAAACAGGAATCGCGGTACTTGCCGTTTTGCCATCACCATAAGATAAGGAACTTACTCCTAAAGAAATGTAAGCAAAACTGCCCACAATAGGATGTTCGCGGGAGTGGTCATAAGCAATCAAACCGCCCGCTGCATTTTCGGTGCCAAAGAAAACATTCATTCCATTTTCATCTGCAGTAATAGATACTTGCTTATTATCAAATGATTTGGCGATCCAACCCGGACGAAGATTTCCATCTTTGAATAAATATTCACTTTTTGTATTGGTCATACTCTTATAGTCTGACTCTACTAGATAACCTCCATTATACATCGATGGCTTGCATAATTCCTGTCTATAAACATTGCTCAAAGGAGAATTAGGAGCAATCCCGTAAAACATCTTATAAGCATAGAAATCATTAACCCAAAATTGAAATTGGATTTCCCCGTCTGTATAAAAGAACACCTGATATGACAAATCATGATTAAACCCTTCTATTCTAAAAGGCCCGACTTCAACTACGGTATAATCTTCTGTACTCTCTAACCAGCGCACTTCAATACCATTTTTTCCATCGGGAACCGACAAAGATTTCTGCGCTGGCACAACATAAGGAACGGTGCCCAGCCCTACATCAGGGATTTGATAACCTTGTGGCAATTTTCCAAGAAAGATTCTTCCATCGTGAACAATGGTTAACGTTCTATAACTAGAACCGCCGTAATGGATTTCTTTTCCCAAACTGAGGTCAATGTAAAGGAAGTCCTCGCCTTCAGGTAAAGACCCCGCACTATTTAATGTACTCACAGAAGTTTCCCAACCAGGCAAACCGTAATGAACACCATGATCATTATAACGAGGACTCGAAAGTTGTTCCTTCTCCACAGCATACGCAGAGGCAATAGACAACAAAGAAAAAATAATTGGCAAATACTTAAAAATAGCTTGGTACATACGTCTCCTCACTTCAACACGCTAAAAGGTTCAATTCCAAAATTCGCAGACCAGACAAATCCTTCAAAGATCGTATGGTCATATATTTGAACTGTCGCGTTTGGAGCATAAAGTACGGCCCTCATCTGCGTATTATTGCCTATTGTGACATAATTTGAAGACTGTATGTAAACAAACAAATCTCCGATATCACCACCGTGTTCTACAATGCAGAAGTTACCGATATTAAAGGTATTTGCAATCCAAACCCTTGTCCCCTCAGCAAATTTAAGGGTTACATTGGGATCTACCCAAAAAGAATCGAAGTAGTAATCGCCAGCAGCAAACGATATCGTGGACTTTTCTCTTACTGTAAAGGATTTATAGGCGCCAGCAGAAATGGCTACAATTTGTTCGCGTTCAATCATTATATCATCTGCACCCGTTGTAAAGGGATATGTCGGCAAAGAAGGAACATCTAGACTATTGAGTTTAATTAACGAATTATACGAGGCTCCATCCTGAAGATTTAGGTTACCTACTAGAAACAAATTCTGTGTTGAAGCCCTATTCGAAAGCGAAATATCGCCACCGGAGACAATATTGTCGGAAGCAATGGAAGCAACACCAATTTCAACCTTGTTCCCTGCATACAAAGGTCCACTAACAGTAACATCATTTCCAATTTTCAAATTACCCACAGCCATTATTTGAGATTTACCTGAAAGTTCTCGTATAGACGTTGGAACATTATCAGACACGCTGTAAGACGAACTAGAACTGCTCTCTACTGTGCCTCCAAACTCACCCGGGTCATCCGGATCATAATTACCTGAAGAACTGCTCGCGGTGCTTGAACTACTCGCAATAAGGACTTTCTGTTCCAAAGAATCATTCTTAATGATCACTTTCACAGGTACCGTATCATTATCGGGACTAATAAAGATAATCTTGGATAAGGTATCATTAAAAATAGTTACCCACGTATTTTCTGTGAAGCAAGTATCATTATAACAAGTCGTCCATCCAGAGGTGAAGTGCAAATCAATCTTAACACTATCACGAGACAATATACCCGTAGGAGTCGGATTGATAAGAAGAGGGGTTGCATCAAGAATCAATACCCCATATTCATTTAACTTCATTTCCACGGCATCCGTATAAGTAACGGCCCATGCATCCGGATTGGCAATAGGTTTCCGGTACATATTCACCTTGTAAATCAGCATGGATTCATCACTTCCAACGATACGAAGTTCAATTCGATTCATTCCTTCCATCAAAGACAGATTGAATGTCGGCGTCACTCCATTATTAGCCCAAGTTTGTACACAAGAATCATTTACATAAACATCCATGCGAGATACATCTTTTGATGTTTTAGGAACCGCCGTTAACGAGATACTTCCTTTATAACCAACATTTGCATAATAGTTCAGTATATACTGTCTAAAGGAGCAGGCAATATTCAAAGAATCATCATTAAAGTCAAGAGACGATAAACTCAGATCAATAGCGGATTCTGCATTATAATGCATCGCAACAAGCTTATTCTTGCGTTTTTTATATTCCTTAGTCAAACCTTGCTTGAACACAACAAATGGGCTGCCCTGGGAACTTACTCCTAAATCAGTGGACTTATCGGTTTGCACAGGGAACGCGAAAGCAGGATTACCGACAGAAAGCCACCTTGTACCATTATGTTTTATGACAGAAATTTTGTTTCCATTATCCTTATTTCGAAACATAATGTAGGGAACACCATTTCGCACCTCTAAATCAAAGGCATCGTTTGCTGTCATATAAAGTACGCGCTTCTGTTCATCATCAAGAACAGTTTCTTTTTTTGCAAAAGCAATGGATTTATCTTGTAAAGGAGTCCAGCGAAGGAACTTGCTATAAGTGACGCCATTTGCACTCACATTGGATTCAAAAGTTCCCTTGAACACAGTCAATGCAAAATCATGAACTTCTACATCAGAAGTATCATTTTCATCATCCTCTTTATCCGTAGCATAAACCACGGCAAGATAAAGATTCTTGTCATCAGAAGCCAATTGAATAGACTGAGCATTTTCAAGTGCATGGAAAATCGTTCCGTCCCAGGAAACAACGTCCCCCTCGTATTGCGGAGTCCCTGAAATCTGGCTGGGCCCAGCCCAAATGGACCTATTCAAAGAAGTTTCAGAAGCGCTATACAGCCTTTTTACCAGAACGAGTCCCGGAGCCATTTTCCCCGAAAACGAGGTATCACCATCTTCGATATTCTGCAAAGAACCGAAAGTATTAGGATTACCGATATAAGCAACATAAAGAGTACCATCAGGTCCATTGACAACATTTACATCACTATTGTTATAATCGCAAACGGCACCATCTATATACGAAGTTATATTACCATGCTTTACACTTACAATGGTATCTTTTCCAACCATCTTTACCTCAAATGAATCCTTGTCAAAAACTGGCAACGAACCCATATTTTTCCATACACCCATCGATGGATTCCAAACCTTGCCATAAAGCAAAGAATCGTTAACCAACGAGTCTTTGTTAACAACAAGGTCTTTTCTAAAGACAATGACGGGATTACCTTCGCTATTTACAGCAGTGCGCAAATTTTCGGCACGGAACGACTGATCCTTCATATCAAGATAACCAAATACAGATCCTTGATTAGAGTAATATGTTTTGGCATATTCAAGACTTAAGGAATTATCTTCTGTATTCGAAAAATCAGGAATGAAACTTACATACTGCTTGTTATTTTGGGATGCGACATCAAATTCCGTTATATTTTCATCAATAACAGGATAAGAAGAAGCAATCCAACTATTTTGATTAAATGTTGCCTTATAAAGAGGCACTCCGCCTTCTTCGCTCTTATATACAACAGACATGGAATCTGTAGGATCAAGATATTTCGGGCCTTCGCCATCAGCGAAACCAGCAACTTGACCATATTCAACCCAATCATTTGTTCTCTTGTTTATATAGAACGTATAATCCGCATTATCTCCAGAATTTATCGGTTGTACATCGACTAACAAAGTCCACGATGTTGCTTCATCGAAATCAAAAGATAGGGGAGATAGGGCTCCACAACAAGGTGCTTTCCAAGTCAAGGTTTCTTTTGATCCGCTCTTATATAGCGAATACCTCACACCATCACTTTTTTCAGCAATTTTCAATTCTACATTGACATCAAGAGCATCAATAACAAAAGTCTGATTTTTAGAAAGATTTCCATAAGATTTGCCGTTGATTTTCAATTGTTCCAATTTATTAGCGGTACTTTTCACATTGCAACTACCATCAACAAAAGTCTTTCTGGAAACCATATACACAGAGCCATCTTCCGTTTCCGAATATGTTTCAACTTCTCTGCCTTGATCATCATACACTACATACGAACCAACGCCTCTGTTATCCACTTTAGTTTGGACTTTATTCCATTCTTTATTCCAGAACAGAGCCGAAGAAGTCGCATTAAAAGGCAAAACTCTTATGTCTTGCAAATGAATTCCAGAAGAAGAATTTGTTTCAAGAGTAAACAACAGCGGCGATGCTGATTGTGCATCAAAATCAGTCTCTATTTTCTTCCATTTTCCACCTGTCAAGATTTTTATTGTTTCGGTTCTAGAACCCAGTTTTACCACAACATCAATGGAATCCGAATCAAAAGACTGAACCCAAGCCGAAAAATGGTACATTTTATTCAAAGGACTTGAAATAGAACCAATCAAAGGCATTTTACTGGACAATCTCAAAACCTTTGCAGAGAAACGGCCATATTGAGATCCAGTCTGCCCATTCACTGCATAGCCCGTAACACCGTCCGCGAGCAAACAACCGGACCAGTTATTAACATCACAGGATTCTCCAGAAAGCATCAAGCCCTCGTTTACACCGCAATTGGCAGCGGTTCCGTACAAACGAAATGTGTTATTATCCATGAAAGAGGAAATTTTTACATTCCGACGGCCTTCCTGAGTTTCTACGACATGTCCATCTTGATACTCCGAATTATAAGAAGAGCGCATCCAATTTGCATAAGTCGTCTTACTACCATCAATTGCAATATTCTTTATGCCCGATTCCACTTTTGACTTTGTCATAGTTTCTTTGGGAGCCATTTTCCAACTGGAAACTGAACGATATATACTATCGACTGTCAACCAACCATTCGCATTAGCAGCAATTACCCGGCCATTGGCACAACTATTTATGCAGGAATAACTGCCAGCAATGGATTCAATCCTATTGCTATTCTTGATCTTAGAATCAAAACTATCAATACTGGATTCAAAATCAACAAGATATTTTATGACTTCTTCTGTGGTCTTTGAGCCCATTTTTTTGGTTGTAGAAGACAAAAGCCCATTCTTATCAGAATACGTATAAGCGGTTGTATTCTTTATTCCTCCGTTCAAAGAAGTTTCATTTGCAACACGATCTTGATAGACCCTCTTTGGCCAAGAAGAGTTTCGGTACCGCTCAAATAATGTTTTTTTCTTTGATAGTACAAAATCTTCTGTAGTACCAAGCTGCTCTTCAATGCAGGAAGAACCCAAGCCTACATTATATTCACCTGTTTTAGAATCATAACCTGAACACAAAGTATTCCTAAGTGTTCCCTTATTTCCCGGTAAAGTCACATACATTACCTTAAATAGAGGCGTATTATTTGCCTCATCATAAGCGATATTTCCCAGTTTATTGTCAAAAGAATAAATGTATTCAATAGTCTTATCAACGACAGGTTCAAATATCGTCTTTTTTTGAACGCGATAGCTACCGTAGGTTCCCTTAAATGTATTTCCGATTTTATAATAAATTGTTGTATTTTCCCCGGAAGAAACGGCAAAAGCATTTCCCCCCAGAGAATAGGCGTTTTTAACATTCGGAACATCAAGTAATTCATTTTGATTCCAAGTATTTCCATCCCAAATCCATGCCTTTTGTATCACATTTGTTTCTATAAACCAATCATCACCGGTAATGACTTTTTTTTCTGTCTTTTTGTCGTTCAAAGAGCCTATGTAAATATTTGACCAGTTATCGTTCTTATTATAGAAGAGATTCAAATAAACAGATTTGTAAACCTTCCAACCACTACCCCACTTATGCTTCACACGGCCATGAGCAGTCAAATAAAAGTCATTGCCGCTAAAGCCAATCCATTTCCATGCCGAAGAAAACCAGGCATAAGTAAGCAACTGCTTGTGACGAACAGGAGTACTCCATTTCGTTCCGTTCCAATAATATGTTGTCAAATAACGTTTACTATGGTGCCGCACCGCATAGTAATTTTCTCCGTGAGCCTGCAAATCCATAGCTGTATATGAACCGTCGTTGCCAAAAGTATCTTTATATTCACGAAACCAGTCAGAACCAGTCCATACCCATGCGCGAAACCTGGAATCTCCGCCGACATAACTGGTCGGTTCACCCACTTCCACAAAATGGTCATCGGCAAGATAATACATATTATCATTATCAAGGCCTTTATCACTATGAGTTTTTGTTAATTTACCCTTACTATTAAAGGAAAAAACATAAAATTCAGTGGAATTACTCCAATCCTTATTATTTATTTTAAGTAAAATATGATTTTTTTGAGGGCTCACTTGCAAAGCAGAAGGGTTGACCATAACGTCATTAATATCACCTCCAATTTGCATTGTATCTCCCCATTTAGACCAAACGATTTGAAACTTGACACTGGAACTCGCCCCAAACCCCAAAAAGCCATCATCATTAGCAATATTTGCATAAACAACATAGTCTGGTCCCGGAATAACTGACGAAACATTCTTAGAATCGTCCAACATAGATGAATAACCATCATTCTTAAATTCTTTCGCAAATACATTAGTCCATTCTTTTCCATTCCACTGATAAACAGATGCCTTCGTTTTTGACTTACTTATCTTATCTTGAAGAAGAAACCAACCCTGATCACCAAAACTAACGGACCCTACATCTGTTGTCTTTATATCATCTTTTACATTAACCCAGTTTCCTTGTATTCTATTAAAAATCTTAATTTTTGTTTTTCCACTTTTACCAACTAAATAGGCAGTACCGTCTTCCAAATAACCTTTGCCAAAAATGGAATCAACAGGAACCGATTCGCTATGGCCATTTCCCAAAGATTCATATTTATATTCATACTCAACCCATCCACATTCTTTTCCTTTCACAGCATGTAAGGCTCCCAAAGGATAAGATCTTCCATCTGCAACAGTGGCTGCGCTATCCGTATTTGTATAATAATTGTATTCTTCAAAATCACTTTCTATCCCTTTTTTATTAAAATATTTAACAGCAGAAAGCAATCTTTTTACATATCCTTCTTTTGGATCTCCTTGTACATCTGTGGGTTTCAACATTGAATAACACAAATTAATAGTACCAAAAGTATCTCCATTTTCGTCAAAGGTTTCAATACTGGACAAATACTTCCGGGATACTTTTTCAATAAACATATCCGTAATCACATCATCAATTTGTTCGTCTAATCCCTGGTTATCTAATGTTTCCCCAAAAAATTCATCCATCCCTTTATTTTCATAAGTAAATTTCAACCGTGCATTTTTTGATGACACAACTTCTTTTAAATAAGATTCTTTTGTGTAACCTTTTCCTGAATTCCAAGATCTTTTATTATTAAATACGCCGCCCAAAGTTTCAAATATTTGCTCGTAGTAATACAGCAAATATTTATTTTCAACATCTATTTCCTTACTAACATTCCAAACAGTTGGATAAAATAACGGTTCACCGTCAATAGCCTTACCAACAAGCCCTAAACTTAATGTTTTCTTTTCTTTCAAAGGCCAAAAGAGGTCATATTCTGTTGACTTCTGCACATTCTGAGGATCTGTCAAACTTTTCGTTTCATCAAGATCCCCATAAATATGAGTAATGCCTTTTGTATCCAATAGCTTCCAACCCTTAACAAACGTGATCCGGTCACCACTACCTGTTACATCGGCGGAATCTAATATTTGTTCAATTTTCATGTATGGATTTCCTTCAATCCACCATTTCTTATTGTATTCAAAAATTTTGAACCGAGCATTCGAAGAGGTCACCAAATAAAATTGGTCATCTTTCACATAACTCGTTCCTCTATTATCGCTTATAATCCTTGCACGTCCAAACGACCAGCCAAGACCAACTAAACTACCTGATGTTTGATCGTTACGAGTTTCAACTTCTTTGAAAATGTTTCCAGAATAACTTAAATCAAAATTCACTGAAACATCACCAACAGAAATGCTCGCCAATGACTTACTTAAAGCTACTGTTCCAGAAAGCGGGTTAACACCTCCCTCCGGTGACATATATTTATTGAAAGCACTAGACGATTCATTGCCATCTGCATAAATGTTGAAAGTAAGAAAAAATACAGAACAAAAAAACGTAATTATTTTAGACAAAACAACCCCTTTAGTTAAACTGTTTGCAAAGTTAAAATGATTCTGGTTTCTTCGAACTTTGAGTGGGTAAGTGAAATGGCAAGCCAGGAAAATCCAACAACAGAAAAAAACAAGGATACAACAACAACGATTACAAAAGAAACAGCAACAAACGTTCGCAAAATATCATCCCTTAAAAAAATTAAAAACTCCCAGTCTCCGAGCATTATCATTGACTCGTTAGAAAATAAACTCTTTCCTACATAAATTCAAGATTAAAATTCACTTTTTGTAAAAATTTACAATCACTTCCCCGTGTACCCAATCCCGCTCCAACCCACAGAAAATCCATTGCCTGGCCCCCTCTTTCCGCTATAATACACAAGGATCTCCCCCCATTTTCCTGGTTCACAATGAAGCTCAGGAAAAGGAAATGCTGCACGCAATGAATCTGCTGATAATCCAGTGAATACAAATAAATTATCCGTTCCGCAAGTCCCTGAATTTTCACGTATTAATTTGTCAGCAATGGCACTTTTTACTGACATTTCAAAGAAATCACTATTTTGTTTTTTATAGTTTAATTGCAATACAAAACTGTCAGAAAACATTTGCAAAGCAAAAATGGAAAACAGTCCCATGAGCGAAAGAGTCACGAGTAGTTCTATGAGAGTGAATCCCTTTTTCTGCGAATATTTAATCATGGAATTGACCATAGGTGCAAAACGACAATTTTCTGGAAGCTTTTTCCCCCAGGTGGTCAGCAACCGCATAAAAACAACGTTCTTCGATTTCCGTGATAACATGAAGTTGCACGGTCCAAGGTACCCCCAATGAATCTCTATATTCAAGTAGGGTGTCATGGGCAATGAGCCCATCTCTTGCCCGATATAAAGAGAGCTTGGAAAGTTCCCGCCCGTAATCATCATGGTAAGCTTTCTCACTCATGGGACTGCGATACTGGAATCCCAATAAGGACACACCTACCGTTCCCATAATGGCGAAGCTGATGAGCACTTCCATTAAAGTGGATCCCTTTTTAGCGAATAGCATAGCCAGCGACGCCCCCTATGCGCCACACATCGGGAACTAAAGTTACGAGCGAGGTATCCTGAACAATCTGGGCATTTTTAAGGTACCCTTGCCAAATGGTACTTTCCTCTTCAAAAGCAAGGTTCCACGCAACAACACTTCCTTGTACCAAGCCTTGAATATCCAAGAATCCGTGAACCAATACAAGCCCATCAATTTTGACTTTTGAACCTAGCGATACTGAAATGCCTTTAAGAGAAGCGTCCCAATTTTCTCCCTGATACAAAAGAAGTGCTTTTCCGCGAAACCGAGGAATGTCCATTCGACCGACATATTCAACAGCACCTGTTTTATGCCCTTGCACAGCGAGTGTCACATATTCGTGTTGTGTGATTTCCAAATCCGCAGAAAGAGTATCTCTAGCAAGTAACTGCCCTGAGAGTTGAACTTTCTCACTTGCAAAAATAGTGCCCGCCGCAAAAAATCCATTTTTCATGGAGGCCTTACCGCGAATTTGAATGTGCTCGGCAATGAGAATGCAACTGTCACAAAAAGCTTCTCCCTGTATGAGAATATTTTTGCAGGCACGTAATCCCTGAATGGTATCCCTTCCATCAAAGGTGCATTTTTTGTCACCCAAATTTTCCAATTGAAGTTCAAGGGCTCGGCCCGAAAATCGAGGGTAGAAAGCAATTGAATCCCAGAGCGGCCATGTGTCGTTAAAGACTTTTCCCACATGTTCTGCGGAACTCGATGCAGGCATTTTGTAATGAGTGCTCTTTTCCACTTTACCATTTCGTAGCGCAACGTCCCCTTCTATCCGCGATGTTCCTGCCAAAGAAACTCCAGCATTAATATCTAACAAGGTGAGCACCGGTAACCCTTTGACCCAATAACCGGCACGGGCATCAAGCTGTTTTTTTATATCGTGTCTGCCGTATTTAGCCATGCCCTCTGCTTTTAGCTGAGAATACACTCCATTTTGCGTTGCAGACAAAGTAAACGTTATAGAAGAGTCTGCATTGGCATGGTCCACACCCTTGCTACGCCAAGGTTCATTATTTTCCTGCATCCTGTACGAGGCATATTCTAAGGCACTCAGGGCAGAAAAATAGGCTTGCGTTTTCGCGTGTCTGCGAGCGACCTCGCGTTTTTCCGAAGCGACCATTTCGTAAAAGGAGCCCGCAAAAATACCGAGTACGAGAATCACGGTAAGAGTCAGGGGAAGCGCTATTCCCCTTTTTTTATCGTGTGAGTACAAACGTCCCACCAACATAGGATAGCGTCACCGCCTGAGCAGTAATCTGAGTGACTGTAACCCCCCACTGCTCCTGACCCACACACATCACCGCCGATTGTCCTTTGTAACGCAAAATGACGACGGGTTTATCCCCAGGCAAAATAGCATCCAAAGTCACCGCAGGCTTAGGGACTTGTGGTTTTGCGGGTTGTTCCTCTGCAACGATTGCTTTAGCACTTGTGTGTGGAGCCGAAGGCCTATAAGATGCAGGTAATCGGAAAGGATCGCGCAATCCTTGCGGAGGGGCCTTTTGAGGCGTTATCCACCGAGATAAATCATCCATAGAGGGTAATGCTACTTGCGTTTCTGTAGATCCGTTTTTACGCCTGTCTGGCATTTTATCTAAAAGACGATAGGCAAAGACACCCCAAAAGAGGATCGCGCATACAATGAAAAAGGCATAGAGGCGGTTCATTATTCTCCTCCTTTTTCATGTCCAAATACAGAAAATTCCATAGAAGTTTGCAAGTTCCCAGCTTCGTCAAGTTCCATGCGAATTAAGGACACCTTAACGCAAAGCGAACCATTTTCAAGATCTAGTACAAAGTGATGTAAGGCGTAGAACCCCCCTTTCGCTTTGAGGCTCACAGGATATTCGACTCCAAGCCCATCTCTTTCTGCTTCACGGGTGGAAAGATCTAGCAATGTCAAATGATTCTTTTGCGCCGTTTCCAAAACTTTTTTAAGCACTTCGGAAGGAGTAATTTTGGAATCCGTGTAAGTGTCTATCTTCTTGGATAGTTCACGGTAATGGGCCATCAGTGAATCTGAAGGCAAAGAGGGATTGCTGAAATTTTTCAAATTTTGCATTTCAACAACAATTTGGGTAAATTCGTTGCCTAATACAGAAGAAAGCGGAACGATGCCTTTTACAAAAATCAAAAAGACTAATACTAGGGCTACACCAGAAAGAACTCCATAGCGGAAACGTAAGAGAAAATTGCTCATCATTTTTCCTCCGCTACTAAATCAAAACGGACTACAGGTTTTCTCTTCCAGTTTGTTTTTTCTGTTGTTCGCAATCGCACCTGAGTAAAAGCGGGAGATTCTTCCAGTCGAGAAAGAAAAATGGACACATCTTGTGCTTCCGTAGCAAAGCCTTGAATAAAATATCTCCCCCCTTGAATATCCCAACGGGTAAGCCACATTCCTTCGGGTAACGCTTGGACAAGAAGCGACAAGGGAGAAGCATGACGAGTGCGATGACGTAGCAATGACTCCGCCTCAACACGATCTTTTTCCAATTTTTCGGACATAGAAGAAAGTTCGCGCCCAATAGACGCCTTCTTCTCTAAATCAATTCGATCTGAACGCGTATAAAAACCATACCCTGCAACAAAAAGGCCAAGAACGCCCACAAGTGCGAGAGAGAAGGCAAGAAAAGTTCCCGCTATTTTCAGTACCTTACGAAACGCAGCAGATTCATGTAATCGTTTGCTGGGAATAGTGTCTTTACCAGTACCCAATGAAGGGAGTTTCTCCCAACCAAAAAGCCAGGCATCTTCGGCTAAAGATTCCAAAATATCGTGTTTTTGAGCAACGATTGTAACAGATAAGCCTATTTCTTTCTGAAGCGAATCAACACTTGAAGTGTCTCCATTCAATAAACGCACGGGAAACGAGGCTACCGCAGGATAATGTTCTGGACAAAATTGATTAAAAAAGGAAGTAATACGATCTTTCACAATACGATGATAAGCTTGAAAGACCCCTTCTCCATAAATCCAAATATCATAATAAGTATCGGTAGCACGAATAAAAATTTCACCTTCTAAATCGGGCTGAACAGAAATCATCGAAGGGTAAAGAAAAGCGGAGGGAATCACTTGTAAAGGCGCAAATCCTTTACGTTCTAATTCTGCCACTAAAACTTCACAAGAGCGGTCCAAGCAAAGACCAACAAAACCTTCTTCTTCTGCCACTAAAACTTTAAAATCAGTTTTGGCAAAGCCCGGTAAAAAGACAGCATCGTCACCATCAGCGGGTAACAGAGCGTATTCATTGGTAGAGAGTAACCGTACAGGTAAGGTATCATCCACGACAAGCACGCCATCCATGGACCCTTTATGAAATTCAAGATAGCCCTTGCATTCTTCCAGTGTCCCTTCACAAAAATCCGTGCGATGCAAACCTCTCCGGGAATGCACAAATCGAGCAAGTCGAGCGTGCCCCCGATTATACTCTAGACACCACCAAAAGCGGCCTAATAACAATTCTAAAAGTTCCAATTACTTCTCCGTCTTCTTGATTTCTTTCTCCACATCCACGCTTCCCTCGCTACCGTAATAGATGGAGGGCGTTACAAAAATCAACAGCTGACTTCGCGTCGTCACATGTTCCACATTTTTAAATAACCAACCAAGTACCGGAATAGAGCCAAAGAAAGGAAGTTGACGATGAACATCATTGTGAGTTTCCTTAACCATGCCGCCAAGCACAATCGTTTCTCCGTTGCGAAGTCTTACCGAAGATTTTACATAGCGTTTGTTCAATGTGGGTAATGTGGTAGAACTGAAAGATCCTTCAGGCTCCGAAAAATCGGGCACAATATCACAGGTAATTTCACCTTCCCCGGTCACATAAGGAGTGACAGTGATATTAGAATTCGCTTCTACCTTTTCAAAACGCTCCGTTGTTTTTGCAGTCACAGCATCACCCTGATTGTAATCCACTTCAGATGTCAGCATAAAATATTGCGTCTGTCCAATCGTAAGCACGGCCGTTTCCCCATTAAGAGTCGCAATTTGTGAGCGCGCCTTTACGTTTAGAATTTTTTCTTGCTCCAAGGCCTGAATTTGAGCCACAAAATTCTTGGGGAGTGAAATCATTTTGCCCACTCCAATTTTATCAAGGACACTTTGAGCTTGCTTACGATTCAATACTTGGTCTATCGCAGGATAAATTTTATTGCCACTTGCAATCTTAGAGGCGTCTCCTAAAAGAAGATCCACACCATAACTGCGCGCTTTTTCCATGTCCATATCAACGACCAAAACTTCTATTAAAATTTGTGGCACGGGTAAATCCATTTTTTCCACATACTGAGAAATCGCATCCAGAACATCATAAGAACCCACAGCCATTAATGCATTTTGAGAGCGTACAACCTGAATTTGAGTTGATTTGGTGAGTGTGGTTGGCAAAAGTTTAATGACATCTTCTGCGCGTAAATGTTTGAGACGAATGAGTAAAGAATTGTCTCCAGTCTGCATCTCATTAGGCCCCACAAAATAAACTCCGTCGCGTTCCCAATAAGTATAAGGGGTACCACGGAAAAGATACTTGAGGGCATCGCGTAAACGAACCCCCTCCATGTGTGCAGTGACTTTTCCTTCAAGTTGCCCATAAACGACCGTATTTAATTTCGCCTGCGCGAAAACTTCACCCACAAGTACCGAAAGTGGGGCATCCATAGCTTCAATAGTTACCAATGAATCACGTAACTTGACACGAAAACGACCAGTACTATTTTTTCCATCTTTAGTATCGCCTTTAAAATCCCACGAGGGTTTCTGCAACGAATAAACCCCTTCAGATTCACGAAGTTCCAATCCCTGACTTTCTGCGAGGAGTTGCAAAGCCTTATCCAGCTGAAGTTCCTTGATATATATGGTTACGTCCCCTTTAAGACCGGGATCCACAACCACATTTTTCCCTGTTTTTTCGACAATGGCCCGCACCACTACATCCAAAGGCGATTTTTCAATATCCAAACTTAATTTATCCTTATTCCAACGGATATCAAAGCGAAGCTCCGGCGCCTTAGGCGGTGGCGGCGCTTCGATCACAGGCTTATGTACGGTAATCACACCCTTTTCAACAGTGTATGTGTAACCATTCCGGGAAAGCAATATTCGCAAAGCATCTTTTAATGACTGCTTGCTAAAATTCACAGTCACAGGTCCTTTGACTTCTGGCTCTAAAAATAAATTCAAACCATACTGAACCGCTAAACCCTGCAACAAATCACGGATTTCAGTATCCTTGACGTTTAAATTGGAGATCATCAGTGAATCCGCAATCGGAAGCTCCACTTCATCCTTTACTTTCTGTGGAGACGCACCCACAGGAGTCGCTGTTGCCTGAGTAAACAGAGAAATAAAAAAAAGAAAACAGAAAATAATAAGTCTCATTATACCATAGCCTCCGAAGCCACTTCTTCCCGAGTTGTCCAACCGCGTGCCACTTTTTCGGCACCATCTTTAGCCAGTGTTACCATTCCCTCTTCCTCCGCACATTTTCGAATTTCAGCGAGAGATGCCTTTGCATGAATTTTCTCTCGTATTGCCTCCGACATGGGCATCATTTCATAAATACCTAAACGTCCCCTAAAACCGGAACCACCACAATAAGGACAACTGCGTGCCCCCTCTTTACCGCCGCAATGAGAACAAACTCTTCGCACCAATCGTTGCGCCATCACTAAATTCACTGCCGAAGCCACTAAAAAGGGTTCAATACCCATATCAATAAGTCGCGTAATGGCCGAAGGAGCATCATTCGTATGCAGCGTAGAAAACACAAGATGCCCAGTCAACGCCGCACGAATCGCTAACTCCGCGGTCTCTGAATCACGAATTTCCCCCACCATAATTACATCCGGATCTTGGCGAAGTAGCGTGCGAAGGGCATTTGCAAAAGTTAAATCAATCTTGGTATTCACCGCCGTCTGTACAATGCCATTTACTTTGTATTCAATCGGTTCTTCAATGGTCGAAATATTTATTTCGGTGGATCGAATCATCTGAAGCAACGTATAAAGTGTCGTCGTTTTGCCCGAACCCGTCGGACCCGTAATTAAAAACATTCCGTAGGGCTTATGAATTTCTTTTTCCGCCAACACGACATGTTCCGGCAACATCCCTAAAGCCGCGAGATCATGAACCACTTGACCTTTATCCAGCAAGCGTAAGACAATCTTTTGGCCATAGTCTGTAGGGAGCGCAGACACACGAATATCCACGTCATGGGAGCCATCCCCAAAATGAATGCGCCCATCTTGCGGACGACGCCGTTCGGCAATGTCCATATTTGCCATGACTTTCACACGAGAAAGAACTTCAGGAATGGAGCGCACAGGCAAGCGACGCGCGACCCCAAGTACTCCATCTTTACGAAAACGGACCAAAAAATCTCGTTCCCCAGGCTCAAAATGAATGTCCGAAACCCCCGCATGCATTGCTTCAGAAATAATTTCATCCACCAAACGAACTACGGGCGGTTGATTGCGATAGACGCGAGGCGGTGCATGAGAACTCCCACCAGTCCACTGACAATAAGCATCTATCCATTCTGAAATTCGCGTAGCTTCTGCACCCACCGGACGCACTAAAAGAGCCGTCGCCGCCTGTAAATCTGATACTAAATCAAAATCTGTGGGGTCAGACATAGCAATCCGAACAGAGGCTGTTTCTTCTTCAATAGACAACGGCAAAACAAAAAATCGTTGCATTAGCTCCAAAGGCAGCAAACGCAAACAGGCCGAAGACGGTGGAGCCTCCAACGTGTCTAATCGCGTGTTACTCACTCCGCAACCGCTGGGTCTAACAAGACTCGCAACGAACGCAATTCTAGATCATCATCTGTGGTATCTGGTGCCACATCCAAAGTGTCAAAGACAATGTAGCCCGTTGCTGAAATACTAAATAGATTCTGGCGAGAAGGGAGAGAATCCAAAATGACACGGCCATTGGAATCCGTAGTGCTCTTCACAGACTTTGCACCACCCGATTGCACACTTACCGTCGCCCCCTTAATCGGAGAACTGGTTTCTGAATTCAAAACGGTCACTGTATAAGTAAATACAGTACCGGTATCAGAAGCATCATAGCCTTGCGGGAGTAATGCCAAATTCAATGTACGAAGTATCACATCCAATGTGGTATCTGGGTCTGTAACTACATCTACAGAATCCCCAGGAATATAGCCCTCTGCACTCACAATCACTTGATTTACATAACTTTCAATAGAAGGAAACACGGTGCGGCCATTTTCATTCGTCGTTAAGGTGCGTGCGACCAAATCTTCTCCCGTCAACTCAACAGACGCTCCTTCCAGAGCCTTCCCTGTTTTCCCATCACGCACCAACACCGTATAACGCACTGGAATGCGATCATTTTCCGACTCCTGAATGCACGCTGCGAGCATCAAAACCGTGGCGAACATCAGAAAAAATTTGCCCTTACTCAACTTATGCATAAATAAGACCTCCCTAACAAAATCAAAGATATTAAAAAGCAAGTAAATTATGTTGCCAATAAATCAAGAAAAAGACATAAGCACCCCACGAGAATCACAATTCAAGAATGGCAACCTTGACGGATGCAATAAAACGAATGAAGATCATTCTTCCTTGATGTTATTTTTCCACAGAACCGTAATAAAAATACCTGGTTTCTCTATTTTTTAGCGTTATCATGTGTTTGTCTAAATTTTATCAAGCCCATTTTTTACAGGTGAAAGTATACTTA
>Ga0209373_10001960_pt1 | contig 22136 bp, 24 predicted proteins | sample Higcelweek5metaG_FD_187173 | JGI IMG/M metagenome (GOLD analysis project Ga0209373, IMG submission 187173) | Freshwater pond sediment microbial communities from the University of Edinburgh, under environmental carbon perturbations - High... | ecosystem: Environmental > Aquatic > Freshwater >... | reverse complement strand
AAAATTGTACCGGTTATGGTCCGCGCTGCAAGACTGATATTACCGCTTCTATTGACGTCCCCGGAGTTAAAGGATGTTGTAAATCCTGAGATCTTCTCCTTGATTCCGGAGAGTGTGGCTGCGGTCAGCTTTGCTGGTTCAATGGAGACAGGGATCTCAATTTCCTTGAACCCTCCCACAGGATCAACTGAATTGCTGATGAGGGCTTTGAGCTTCTCTGCATCAACCGTTACGCCGTCTTTTTCCGGAGTGATTATAAATTTGCCGTTCCCTGCGTAAGCGATTTTTGCATCGGCTGGGCCAGTATTGAGTTCTGAAGTTATCCTGGATATTAAATCATTTATAACGTTTTGCGTATCGGCGGAAAAAGTGAGAGGTACAGTATATCCCTGCTTTTTTAGATTCCAGATATTGATGGTCTTGCTGATTATATTTCCGCTTTTTCCATATGCGAAGGCGTTTTCTACAGCTTTGTCCACATCATAAGAAGCTTTCAGTTCTTCACTGCTCACAACAAAGCTTTTATCCTTGTAAAAAAGCTTAAGCTCCATGCTCTCGATTTCTCTTTTAAGGACATCATTCACAGCTTTTTTTGCCTCCTCTTTTGTCATTCCAGCAACAGCTATATTCCTTATGGAAACTCCCGGGTAAATTTTGTTTTCGAAGGACATGGTATTTCTTGCTGTCATAATGAAAGGCATAATCACTGCTAAAAGGATAGCCAAAGGAATTATGATTTTGAGGGATTTATTCATGGCATACCCACCTCCATAGTTGCTGCACGATTTGTTTTATTTATTATAGCATAAAGGATAAGTTAACCATATAAAGAATTTATTAAATATTATGACAAATTTGTTAATTAGTTAGGCCAGACTAAGCGGCGCCTACAATTGCATTTCCCATTTTTCTTCGTTCACTGCTTTTCGGGAAAGGCTCCATGTTTCATTCGGTATGCTTTCAACACATTTGAAGCCCATCTTTCCGTAATGACGTCTTGCCGCAGTCAATGCATCTGCTGTCCAGAGAATGATTTTGTTATAGTGGCATTCATCCACCTTTTTCATTACCGCATCTGTCAATGCAGAACCGATGCCATTTTTACGATACTTTTTTTCTACAAGAAACAGCCGGATCTGTCCTATCTCCGGATTTTCAGTTTCATTCAACATAATGCAACCGGCCAGTTCCCCATCAACCTCGGCTACCCACAATTCTTCCTGCGGTTTTTTTCTGGCGGCAGCAAAGTCATAGGCTATCTTCCTGGCATAATCTCCAAAAGCTGGTCCCCAGTTATACTCCTCCAGGTACACTCTTTCATGTGCATCTGCTACATATTTTTCTTCGCCCTTTTTGTACGGACGAACAACGCAATTATTCTGCATCTTGCTTTACCTCCAATATTTGTTCTATTTTTTTCATACAATAAACGAGTTCCTCTTTTTGTCCTTTCGATAAGCCGTTCATAATTCCAGCTATCTGCTCATCGGATTTTGCGTTCAGTTCATGGATTTTTTCACAACCTGTTTCTGATAAAATCAGATATTGTGCCCGTCCATCCGCTGGCGATTTATACCTTTCTATGAGGCCGTTTTTTTGGAAAGATTTTAAGATACGGCTTAAATAACCAGGATCAAGCATCAAGGTTTCCGATAATGTCTTTGCAGTGCAATTTTCCGTTTCAGCAATCTCATACAAAATTCGCACCTCAGAAAGGGAAAATGGACTATCGAGTATATGCTGATTCAATAATCCAAGGAAATTTGTATAGTAGCGGTTGAATTCCCGTACTATGCTGATTTTCTTTTGTAACTTTGCTTTCATAATACCACCCCGCTTTAATTAAAGAATAAAATATTTAATTGCTTTTGTCAATTAAATTAATTGCTAAAGTCAAATAAAAGGGAGCATCTCCAATAACTTGTCTGAAAGTTATTTTTCGACACTCCCTTTCTGTTTATAATATTTTATCTGCTTCCCTTGTCGTAAGGAACGGCAACAGCCCTTGGGGCCTGGGAGGCTTTGGAACTGAATGCCAGCACTATAAGGGTAGCTATGAAAGGCACCATTTTATAAAGGTCGCTCGGAATAGCCGTCATCGCCAGGAAAGGGATTACTGAATATGCAGAAGCAACGGTCTTCATAAGCCCGAAGAACAATGCTGCAAAGAGTACCCTTAGCGGTTTCCATTGCCCGAAAATCATAACAGCCAGAGCAAGAAATCCATAGCCGGATACAGTTGCATTGAAGTTTGTGGATGTAGGAACGACGAAGACAAGACCGCCGAGACCAGCTAAAGCTCCGGAGATCATTACACCGGCATAGCGCATTTTATACACGTTGATACCAACAGAATCAGCTGCATGAGGATGCTCGCCGCATGCTCTCAGCCGAAGTCCGAACTTGGTCTTATAGAGGACTATCACTGATATTACCAGGATGATAAAACCAAGATAGGTAGTAATATAGGCATTCTGGAAAAACAAGCCGCCTAGTATCGGGATATCGCCAAGCACTGGCACCTTTGGAATCCTGAAGGAATTTATGAACTGGATCTGCTGGACACCGTTAGGCTGGATCATTCTGGCTGTAAAGATCGCAAACGCGGGAGCAAACATGTTAAGGGCAGTACCGCTGATAATCTGGTCCGACTTCATGTTGATCGATGCATAGGCGTGCAGCAGGGAGAAAATGATTCCCGTGACAGTGGAAATCAATATAGCAATAATCAGCAGAAGCTGCCCGCTCATCTGGCCTTCCATCTGATTGATGAAAAAAATCCCAGTAAAGGCCCCCATAATCATCATTCCGTCCAAAGCAATATTCGTGACACCGCCGCGTTCAGTAAACACACCGCCTAATGCTACAATCAGCAAAGGAATGGCAAAAAACATGGTCTGCTGAAATACCAGAAACAGAATACTCATTCTTTATCACCCCTTTCTTTTTTCAAAAGGCGTGGCAGCAATTTTCTGAAGTAAAGTGCAAAGGCACTGAAATAGATTATGCAGGCAATAATAATATCAATAACTTCCGGCACAAAATTGAGTGTCTGAAGAAAATTTCCACCAACTGTAATATAGGATATAAAGATCGCAGCGAAGATTATGCCGATGGGATTCGACAGTCCAAGGAGTGCGACAGGAATCCCGTTGAATCCTTCTATGGCCAGCACATCCACAACCTTTATATGACGTCCGGATGCACCTGAAAGGTACAGCAGCCCTCCGCCAAGACCAGCCAGCATTCCTGCAATCACCATGGAAAGCACAACATTAAGCTGGGCATTTATTCCGGCATATCTGCTGGCGTTCTGGTTGAAGCCGCAAGCCTTCAGTTCATAGCCAAAAGTCGTTTTATTGATTACGAAATACATTATGATAGCAACAGCTATAGCAATGTATATTCCGCAGTTTACTGTAGACATATCTTTGACAGTGCCGAGAGGATTATAGAAAATGTAATCAAGTCCGCCCTTTGGTAAAACTGCAGAATCTGCAACGTTCATTGAGAGTCCTTTCTTGAAGTCATAGATGGAAACCTTGACAAGATAATTCGCAAGGTACATGCCTATATAATTCATCATAATGGTTGAGATAACCTCATGTACGTTCATATAAGCTTTAAGGATACCCGGAACCAGTGCCCACAGCCCTCCAACCAGTGCTGCTGCAATAAGCGCCACAATCCAGTGCAGCGGTGCGGGGAGGAATGTCCATTGTACACCAATATAAACCGCCGTGAAAGCGCCCATAATAAATTGACCTGGCGCACCGATGTTGAACAAGCCAGTCTTAAAGGCAAAGCCTACAGAAAGGCCTGTCAGTATAAGTGGTGTGGCAAAATACAGGACTTGTCCCATGCCTTTTGCCCCGGTACTGAAGCCGCCATTTAAAATGATCCCAAAGCCATGGACAGCTTCAGAGGAATTACTGACCAGCAAAACAATGAAACCAAACACAAGGCCTATCACAATGGCAAATACAGATGCTGCGGTTTTGTTAAATGCATCGCTCAGTATAAAATCCCTGACAGTTTTCATATTGCCACCTCTTTCCGCTTAGAGCCTGACATATATAAGCCAAGCTCCTGTATTGTGGTTTCCTCAGGTTTCAGGTCAGCAACAATTTCACCTTCGAAAATAACAAGGATGCGGTCACTGACATTCATGACCTCATCTAACTCCAGCGATATCAAAAGAACAGCTTTGCCAGCATCCCTCTGCTCAACCAGCTGTTTATGGATGTATTCTATAGCGCCAACATCAAGCCCCCTTGTAGGCTGTACCGCGATAAGGATTTCAGGATCGTAATCCACTTCCCTGGCCACAATTGTTTTCTGCTGGTTTCCTCCCGACATGCTTCTCACAATAGTTTTTGCACCTTCTCCGGTTCGGATGTCAAATTCCTTGATAAGGCGTTCAGCATAGGCATCTACTTCATTGAATCGGATAAAACCGTTATGCTGGTATTGAGGAGTGTAATATTTCTTTAAGATCAGGTTTTCAGAAAGGGTGTAGTCAAGCACCAGTCCGTCCTTGTGCCTGTCTTCAGGGATATGGCTCATACTGAGGACATTTCTGTCCCTGACGCTCATTTTGGTTATTTCTTTCCCTTTCAGGAAAATATGGCCGCTTTCAACAGGTCCCAAACCGGTGAGGGCATAAACCAATTCTGACTGTCCATTTCCATCAATACCTGCAATGCACACTATTTCTCCTTTTCTTACGTCAAATGAAACATTGTTTACAGCTTTTTTTGAACTGCGCTTTGAAGGAACAACCAGGTTTTTTACTTCAAAGGTAACAACTCCTGAAGAGGAGGCTTTTTTCTCCACAGCAAAATGGACTTTACGGCCAACCATCATTTCAGACATCTCTTCCTTTGATGTCGTGCATACTTCTACAGTCCCCACATATTTACCTTTTCGAAGAACGGTGACGCGATCTGCAACCGCTTTGATTTCATTTAATTTATGCGTTATAAAAAGGATGGATTTTCCTTCTTCCGTTAGACCCCTCATAATTTTCATCAATTCTTCAATTTCCTGAGGTGTCAGGACTGCTGTTGGTTCGTCGAAAATCAATATTTCATTATCCCGGTAAAGCATTTTCAGGATTTCAACACGCTGCTGCATTCCCACTGTGATATCTTCAATCAAGGCGTCGGGATCCACCTTAAGGCCATATTGTTCCGACAGGGCAAGAACCTTTTTTCTTGGCTCTTCCATTTCCAGAAATCCGCCTTTGGTGGTTTCGACACCAAGAATTATATTCTGAAGTACTGTGAAATTATGGACAAGCTTGAAATGCTGATGTACCATGCCGATACCCAAATCATTTGCATCGTTTGGATTATTTATTTTTACTACGTTTCCTTCTTTTTTTATGATGCCCTTTTCAGGTTTGTACAAGCCGAAAAGGACGCTCATCAAAGTTGATTTTCCTGCTCCGTTTTCGCCGAGCAATGCATGGATTTCTCCTTTGCGCAGCTGAAGGGTAATATCATCATTGGCTATGATACCTGGAAATGCCTTGGTGATATTCAACATTTCAATGACATATTCCATACTCATCACTCCTTGAATAAATATATCTTTATGCAACTGCTGTATAAGAAAAATAAAAGGGGGAAACAGGTGATTAGTCACCTGTTCCTCGCATGATTTAATATTACTTGTAAATTACTATTATTTAACCAATGTTACTTTCGAAATGGTAACCGGAATCTTTGTTACGTCCTTAGCATCGGTATCCTTTAGCATTGTGACTGTGCCATCTGAAAGTTTCTTATATATAGCGTCATAATCTGCCTGAGTGAATTTTGTGAATTTGGAAGTTTTCATAGGTAAGCCTACGCCGTTCTTGTCTGCTGCATAAACGAGGGATTGCCCGCCTGGGAATTTGTTGTCATAGTACTGTGTCAGCACAGATTCTACAGCTGCCCCAAGGCCTTTCATGGCAGAGGTGATGACTGTAGGTGATTCTGGGCTTTGGTCAACGTCTACGCCGATAACTTTGGTGTTTGCTGCTCCAGCAGCAGACATTACGGAGTTACCAACTGCACCGCCGGCAGCAAAGATTACCTGTGTACCCTCAGCATACCAGGATGCTGCAAGTGTCTGAACCTCAGGAGTTGCATCGAATCCGCCGGTATAGTGATATTTTATGTCAATGTTTTTAAGTCCCATTTCTTTAGCTGCCGCTTCCGCGCCCTGAACAAATCCGTAGCCAAATCTGATAACAGCAGGAACAGCCATACCGCCCATGAAACCAAGCTTTGTATATCCGTCTTTTACTGCTGCATATCCAGCCAGATAACCAGATTGCTCTTCAGCAAACACTATACCCACAGCATTTTTCGCGGTGCGGTATTCGGAGTAATTTGCATTGTGGGGATTTCCATCTATGAGTATGAATTTTACGTCAGGGTAGAGGTCCTGAGCCTTGAAAATCGGCTCTTCAAATAAATAACCAGGAGTAACTATAACCTTTGCGCCGCCATTAACAGCCAGCTGGATAGCAGCGAGGTAAGCATCTGTACTTTGCTCTGTAGGCTTGTAGTATTTGTGCGAGATTTTGTGTTTCTCAGCATATGCCACTATACCTTCCCAGGTGCCTTGGTTGAATGATTTGTCGTCAATGGTTCCAATGTCGGTAATCATCGCGATGTCATACTTGTCTGTCTTTCCTGTATTAGTCCCACAAGCTGTCAGGGCAAAAACAAAAATGGAAGCCAGTAGTAAAGACAAAACTTTTTTCATTCTTTTTTTCCTCCCCGTATAGATTATTTGAATGTATAATTGATGTAATTATAATAATTATAACTCATTACATCAAATAATAAAGCATTTTTTTGACAGCCAGCCTTCAAACGGCAGATTTTTCTGATTATTTTATTTTATGCAGATTTTTGATATCATTGATATAGGCAAATATCCTGTTATACAGTGAAAATCGCTGGTAAAGATATCGAGGGCTCTGTTTATGACAGGCATGAATTGGAGGAAGCCAGATGAAAACCAGATATACCTTATTCCAGATTGCACTTGAAGTCATTGGGATGATATTATTAGTTCTTTATATTGCATTTATTGCCGGATCCTGGGGCAATCTGCCAGATATGGTTCCTGCCCATTTCAATGCAGCTGGGATTGTCGACAGATGGGGGAACAAGTCGGAAATAATCTTCCTGCCAGCAATAGCGGCGCTTATGTATGCAGGGATGTCCATTATTTTGTTTTTTCCTCAAACATGGAATGTTCCAAAAGCCAGAAGCCTTGAAAATAGTTACTTTGTATATTCAACAATAAAAACCATGATGATATTTTTGAAAGCGGAGATTGTAGCCACATTCTTTTTTATCAGCTATTTCAGCATAATGGGAAGCAATCTGCCCGTTTGGTTTTTACCTGTATATCTTATCATCTTATTTGTACCCATAATATATTTTACCTTCAAGAGTTACCGCCTGGCCAGGATGTAATTGCTTCTGGTACCGGATGAACAACAAAAGGGGCCATAGAAGCCCCTTTACAGAATGTTCAAGAACCCCTATGATTTTAATATAAGAAATCATAGGGGTTCAAATTTTCCTCAAAAAAACATCTGATTCAATCATTACATTATATATTTTATAGATTGGTAAACGTTTGAAGTTCCAATATAAAGTTAACAAAAGCCGGTTTGGAAAAGTCTTTAACGTCACTGATATTCAATTCTATGCGGTTCTCCGGATCCGTATCAATCGATGAATGCTCTATTTTACATTTATCTATGAGATCTTTTATCGCACCAGCAGTTTTGTCGTTGCTGTAAATATTTAACGTAAAAATAAATCCTATGTCTCCAAAAGGATACGTATAGCATTTACTTGCCATTTTTTGCATAGCAATCAATTCCTCTTCTGTATAATTCCTTTCAGAGCTATTGACGACTATTGAGGAATTATCATCCTTTCCGATGAATATAACTCCGCCTATATTCACTTCAAGGTTGTCTTCTGGCGCATTTGATATTATATATGGGGTAGCTTTGATACAATCTTCAGGAAGAAATTTATACAATTTCTTTAAAGAATTGCCATACAAGGTCAATGTTTTGAGCACTACTTTATTGTCCAAATTTTAATCTCCTTCCATTACACTATTGATATAAATAACCTCTGCAAATACAATCCGTATCTATCATACCATTACATGAATTATTTTTGAAGTCCCAGACCGCACACTTTTGGCTTTACCCATGAGCTCAGGCGGCAATATCAATAAATTAAAAAGACTCGGTGGGACATAAGTGATATAATCAATATTAAAATAAATGAATACATCGGAAGTGGTGGATTATGGACAACATGAAAAGGGATATTATTGGGATTGGTTCGCTCAATCTGGATTATATGGCAACTGCCGAAAAAATAAAAAGGCTGCCGTCCGATATCGTGAATGAAACAATGAAGAAGCTGGAGTATGGTGCTGAACGGCTGGATGACCTTGATGATATCAAGAATGTTTTGGCAACCCTTGGGTCTGATACCTTCAGCATTGCCCTTGGCGGCTCAGCTTTCAATACTATACACGCCATGGCGGCGCTTGGCTCAGGTATAAAAACGGGCTACATGGGAGTTGCCTGCAATACGGAAGTAAAAGGCCTCGATTTCATGGAAACAATGAAAGGATTATCCATAGACAGCAGCTATACAAAATTCTGCAGGACACAGCGTATGGGTTTCTGTATTTCAATCAATAAAGGAGGGACCAGGTCCTTTCTTTGCTATCCCGGCAGCAACAATAAAATGGCTGGCCATTTGGAAAATAATTACGAGGCAATGTTGAAATACCTGACAGAGGCCAAAATGCTTCATGTCACGCAGTTTGCAGATCAAAGGACTACGGAAATCCTGTCAAGGATATTGCAGGATGCCAGGAAGAAAAACCCTTCTGTCCAGATAAGCTGTGATCCTGGATTCTGCTGGCTTAAGGACATGACCCAGGCAGTCATTAACATATTCAAAATATCGGATTTGATTTTTATGAATGCCAGGGAATACCAGCTTATGGCTGGCGGCACAGCGGAAATATCAGATATTAAAAGGGCACAAAGGATTTTTGCAGCCTACAGGTTTGAAAAAACGCAGCTGGTAGTCAAAAATGATACGGAAATCAAACTGTATAGCATAATAAACGGGGAGATTGCCGAAGAGATTTTTGATATTGACACAGTAAGCGATGAGGAGATCATAGATGCTACCGGAGCCGGAGATGTTTTTGCAGCAGGCTTTCTTACGATGTACCTTCTGAAAGGAATGACAGGGCAAGAAGGTGTCAATCTTGGAATGGACCTGATGCGTGCCAAACTTGTAACTCCGGCAGAAAATCTATATATTGAACTTTCCTCTATATATCAAAAGTATATTACATGCTTATAATCAATTTTTGAAAGGAGTGGAGTAAAATGAACAACACGAAAGATATCCCGAAAATCTGCAATGTTGATCTTGAACGTTATTTGGGCAAATGGTATGAGATAGCCAGAATGCCTCACTCTTTTGAAACTGGAATGGAAAATGTAACTGCCGAGTACACTATAAGAGGGGATGGAAAAATAGATGTAAAAAACTCCGGAGTCAAAGATGGAAGAAAGAAAACAGCAAGGGCAGTGGCATGGGTACCTGATAAAAGCTGTACTGGAAGCCTTCTTGTAAGATTTTTCTGGCCATTCAAAAGCGGGTACAATATCATCAAACTCGATGAAGAAAATTACAAGTATGCAGTGGTGGCAGGCAATAATACAGATTATCTCTGGATTCTAAGCAGGGAGCCTGAAATTAGTGATGATCTGTATAATGAATTGATCTACTTCATTTACTCAAAAGGTTTCGATCAATCAAAGATAATAAAGGTGAAGCAGAATTAGATGACAGGGTGATATATAGAACATGGGAGTATCAGTTAGCAGAATGCTGGAGGGAGAATTTAAGAATATCCTGATCGATAAACAAATGGCATAAAAGCGTGTTTCGCTGTCAAATAGAAAAAGCTTGCCCAGGCATCTCCATAGGTACCCGGGTAAAGCTTTTTATTCTTCTTCCTCATATATGAGATGATATTTGCCATCAGCAATTTCATAGATTTTATCTATATCATCATTTATGAACCCTGTGATATCACCTTCATACCGGAATTTTACGCTTAAACCGCAGCTTGAGCTGAGCTTTCGCGGCACGGGTAAAAGAGTGCAGGGCATTTCTTTTTTTGTGAGGATTTTTTCAAATTTCATAGCTCCGGACTGAGTAAAAAACAACACTATATAATCCATGTTATTTCTCTGCAGTCAATATGAATTCATCATTTTCTTCTCTTATGGATGCTTTGTAACCTGCATTTCTTATGAATCTTTCCACATTATTTTTTGCAGTTGTATTGTCGACAATTATCACTATGCCATCAGGATTGCTTTTCAAACCCTTCTGGGCAAGAATGACAGGCTGCGGGCAAGACAATCCTCTTGCATCTATACTATCCGATTTCAACATCAGCGCCAACCTCCCCTTTGCTTTCAGCAGCCCTTTCCATATAGAAATATGAAATTGCTGTCAGTATTAAAAAGCCTATAATGACGGCTATTTTGCCGTTCGGAGTCGGGCCCTTCGCGCTGGAAGCCAGGGCGAAATTATGGCTGAAGGCAGCTCCGACAAACAGCCCCAATATAGTCATTACAGAGTCGATATTTCCTTCAGCAGCCAAAATCAATTGCCTTAACGGGCATCCACCCAGTAGTGTTGAAGCCCATCCTGCCAGCAGCATCCCAAGGAAATTCCACAAGCCGTCAAAGTGTGCCACAGGTTGCCCTGCAAAACCTAATTTAAAGTTCCCAAACACAAGGTTGCCAATAACAGCAAATACGAAAATTGCCACAAAGCCTGATATAAGATAAGTATCCTTAAACATGATGACATCCCTGATGCCGCCAACCATGCACAACCTGGTCCTCTGGGCAATGACGCCAACAATGAGACCTGCGCACAGAGAAATCAGCAGCGGTGCATGAAGTGAGCCAGGTGCTTTTTTGCTGAAGAAAATGAATGTTGGTGCAGCAACAAGAAGCGCCAGAAGTACCACATTTACAGCTGGAAACAGGAATCCTTCAAATTTGGACAGCTTGTAGGTTCTCCTTAAGCTGAAGCCCTTCTTAAGGAACACAATACCCAAACCTATGCCGCCGGCAAACCCTGCAAGGCCGAACAAAGCGTTAAGGTCTCCGCCGCCAAGCCTCAGGACCATTCTCAAAGGGCATCCAAGGAACATCAAAGCTCCAACCATTACTGTAAATCCAAGAATAAACCTTGTAAATGGCGACGATCCGCCTTTAACTGAAAATTCCTTTGTTGCAAAGGAAATCAAAAATGCCCCAAAAACAATTCCTATTATCTCCGGCCTTATGTACTGCACAACCTCTGCACGTTGCAGACCCAGTGCCCCTGAGATATCCCTTATGAAGCACGCTACGCATACACCCATATTCCCGGGATTTCCCAATTTGACCAGTACTGTGGACAGTATGCCAACAACAGCACCGGCTCCGATTATACCCCATTTTCCTTTCATTTTATTACCTCCTGATGTATTCATTATTTCAAATATCAGTATAAAGGCAGCCGGTGCTTTATTCAAATTGGGAGTTTTAATAGTCCAGAGGCCAACTATAAAAAAACATGATACATTCAATAGCTAATGCCTATATGATGTGGGCATTCAATTATTCTGACCCAAATAGTATAATGTAATCAGATATATAGGGAAGGAACGTGATTTATTGTGAAAATATATACCATCGGATTCACAAAAAAAAATGCGGAAACTTTTTTTGAGTTGCTCAGGGATAATAATGTTAAGAAGATCCTGGATATAAGGCTGAACAATGTATCGCAGTTGGCAGGATTTGCAAAGGGCAACGACCTTGAATACTTTGCAAATACTATTCTGGGCATACCCTATAAGCATGATTTAAGATTCGCACCTTCCAAAGAGATTTTTGATAAGAACAGGGCCGGTAAAATGTCCTGGAGTGAGCTTACCACTGAATTTGAGAAATTGCTTTCAGAAAGAAATGCAAAGGATATCATCCTGAAAGAGTATAAGGACGAACTGGACGGCATATGCCTGCTTTGCAGCGAAGCGGACGCCAGACAGTGCCACAGGAGCATACTGGCTGAATACATTAAGAATATCATCCCAGGGGCTGAAATAATAAACCTGTAATAAACCACCTTATAAACAGCGGGAATCAGATCCGGAAAATTGTTGTCATGCGACATCTTTCCGGATTATTTTATTGCCTGAAAAATCATTAAATGATATTTGACATACATAGAAGTTCTATGTATAATCTGAAGTATACATAGAAGTGTTAGGTATATAGGAGAGATATATGAATGTATCTAAAGATTTGATAGCAGCCTCAGCAACCCCTATTATTCTGGCCATTTTAAAAGACAGTGACAGCTATGGCTATTCGATAATAAAAATGGTGAAAGAGCTGTCCGAAAACGAACTGATTTGGACGGAGGGGATGTTATACCCTGTTTTACACAGGCTGGAAGAACAAAACCTGATTGAAGCCTACTGGAAAGCCTCGGAAACAGGGCGCAAGCGAAAATATTACCGTATAAGGGAAGAGGGTCTGAAAGAGCTTGAAGCGCAGAGAAAACAATGGGAAATGGTTCATTCTGCTCTCTCAAAATCATGGGCTAATCAAAATCAAAAATAAGGAGGTCTATTATGTTTGACCTGGAGTTAAATATCCGTTCCTGGAGCGATCATCTTCGGTCGCGGGGAAATTTCAAAGAAACCGACATACTTGAACTTGAAAATCACCTGCGTGATGAGGTGGAAGATCTTATCGGAGCAGGGCTTTCGGAGGATGAAGCCTTTCTGATAAGTGTTAAACGGCTGGGTAATGTAAATCTGATTTCACAGGAATATTCCAAGGTGAATTCAGATAATCTATGGAAGCACCTTTTGGCAGATTCCATAGATCCTGAAGAGAAGAGCAAAAACAGGAAAAATATTATGCTGGTGATCATCTTTTCACTACTTGCCGGGACACTGGCAAAATTACCTGAAGCCTTCGGACTTCACATGAATGAACCGGATGCGATGCTATTCTATTTCAAAAATCTGAGCCTTTTTATCCTGCCATTTATTGCAGCATTTTTCATTATAAAGCACAAGCTGAGCTGGAAAATGATCGCGTCTATTATGGGTGTTTTCTGCCTTACCGCTTTCGCAATAAACATGTATCCGTCTTATGATCCAAAGGATACTGAGCTTTTGACGGGAATACATACACCAATATTTTTGTGGCTTGTCACTGGTGCAGCGTATATGGGCGCGAAGTGGAAGGAATCAAGAAGCAGGATGGACTTTATCCGGTTTACTGGTGAGGCGTTTATTTACGGTGTTTTGATTTTCTGCGGAATCATGGTTCTGGCAGTGTTCACCATGATGATATTCAGTGCCATACAGGTAGACCTTGGATGGTTTATCAGCGACTACTTCTTTGTATATGGGGGATGCGCAGTTGCCATGATTACAGTTTATGTGGTGGAAGTTAAAAAGAGCATTGTGGAGAACTTCGCGCCAATCCTGGCAAAAATATTCAGCCCGCTTTTTCTCATAACAATGATCGCGTTTATAGGTGCAATGGTTCTGATGGGCAAAAGTCCTTTTATGGAAAGGGAATTCCTTATTGGCTTTGACCTGATGCTTGTTCTTGTATTGGGGCTTGTTTTATATGTTATATCTTCAAGAAGAGCCCATGACAAAGCCGGGGTGTTCGACTATATGAACCTTGCTTTGATAGCTGCAGCTGTTGCAATTGACAGTATAGCATTGTCGGCAATCCTCTTCAGGCTTACTTCATATGGCATCACACCTAACAAGGTAGCAGCCCTTGGAGAAAACATACTGCTTCTTGTGAATCTTGGCGGGCTTGCATGGATGTACCTTCGTTACTTTGCCAGAAAAATCGACTTCAGCATTATTGAAAAATGGCAGACATCCTATTTGTATGCCTATGCAATCTGGATGGCAATTGTTGCATTCCTGTTCCCAGTGATTTTTGGATTTTTATAGAGTGATAATTGTAAAAAAATATAATTTAGACGGGCAAAAAATCGATAATCCGTTATAATTAAATTGTAGGGTCAATCTTGTCTATTGTATATATTGCAAGGAGGGGAAAATGTTGGATAAGCAGGATATCATTAAATCAGCAGAAAATTTCGTGGAAAATTCAAAGCTTAATTACATACCGGAAGAGCTGGCGATTTCAAAGAACCTTGTGGGTATGAAGATTTTCGATGCCCCGATTTTTGGATTTGCATCTGCGGATGACGAATATTTCAAATTATTGAAAGAACCGGCTGTAATAGGAAAACATTTCCTTCTCCCGGAGGAATGGTTGCCGGGAGCAAAAACAGTAATATCATTCTTCCTGCCTTTCTGTGAAGAAGTCAAAAAAGGCAACAGAAACCATATGGACTGGCCATCCCCGGAATGGCTTCATGGAAGAATCGAAGGGCAGAATTTCATTAGAGAACTTTTAAAACACCTGAAAGCCGAACTGACAAATGAGGGGTATGACAGCCTTATTCCAAGTATGGATGAGAGATTCCGTTGTGATGAAAAAGAAAAGTTTACAAGCAACTGGTCTGAAAGGCATGTGGCATTTATATGCGGAATTGGGACTTTCGGGCTTTCAAAGGGTCTTATAACCAGGAAAGGAATAGCAGGAAGGTTTGGAAGCTTAGTGACAAAGTTGCAGCTGACACCGGATGTAAGGGAATACACAGACATATATGAATACTGTACCATGTGCGGAAAATGTGCAAAAAATTGTCCCGCTGATGCAATAACTCTGGAAAAAGGGAAAAGCCATAAACCTTGCTCTGAGTTTATAGACATAACAGCTGAAAAGTATAAACCGAGATACGGCTGCGGGAAATGTCAGGTCAGCGTACCTTGTGAATCGGGAATACCAAAACAGCATAACGTTAAAAGAAAATAGCATATAATATCTGACTAATCGTAATATTCTCAAATTATTATAATATTTATCTTTAATAAGTTTACAGCAGCGGTTATAATATTTATACTTGTATATAATTAAAGTAAAGACAGGGGAGATTAGTGTGAAAAAAGTATTTGTGTTCGGCAGCAAGCTCTGAAAAGACTGTCAGCCGGTTAAGGAGTTCCTTACAGAAAACAAAATTGATTATGTTTACATGGATATCACGGAAAACCTGTTATTTTTAAAGATGTTTTTGAAATACAGGGACAATAATCCGGTGTTCAATGAAATCAAAGAAAAAGGGTATATCGGCATACCTTGCATCGTTGTTAATGAAGGGGAAAAGTTCTTTTTCGACAAAGACACAATGAATTTGGATGATTTAAAATAATATATTTTCAAATCCGTTAAAGAGGGCCTTCAAATTGAATAAATATCAGTTTGGAGGCTTTGTGATTCCATAGGAGGTATAGGGATGAACGGTATCGAATTTAAGAATATTGATGAGTATATAGCGATGTTTGCCCCGGAAGTGCAGTCAAAACTTAACCAGCTGAGGAGAGTCATTAAAGAAGCGGCTCCTGGTGCTGCAGAAAGGATAAGCTACCAGATGCCTGCCTTTGATTACTTTGGAATATTGGTTTATTTCGCAGCCTTTAAAGACCATATAGGGTTTTATCCAACACCAAGTGGAATGGAATCATTTTCCAAGGAATTTTCAATATACAAAACCGGAAAAGGCTCTGTCCAGTTTCCCCTGGAAGATCCTCTGCCATATAACCTTATATCGGATATAGTCAAATTCAGGGTCGCTGAAAACCTTATGAAGGAAGAAAATAGGAAGACTAAAAATAGGAAAACAACGAAATGATGTCATACAGAACAGAACAGAACAGGAGGATGATTATGACTAGCAAAAAATACTTCTTTTTTGATTATGATGGTACCCTGACAATAGGGGGTACAGGAAAAATCACGGAATCAGCAAAAAAAACCTTAGGGCTACTTATGGACAATGGACATTTTGTAGCCATAGCCACAGGCAGGATACAGTGTGATGCCTATAAGAGGGGCAAAGAGATCGGCGTGGAAAACGTCATTAGCGACGGTGGAAATGGTGTGACGATAGATGGGCAGATTGTCTCAATGGAATCCATGGATATGAAAGCTTCAGTGACGTTACTGGATGAGCTGGAACTTAAAAGGATCAATTGGGCGGTCTCCTGCGAAAATTCATTGGTAAGGTATTGCAAAACAGAGGGATTCACCAGTGAAGTAAAGGATACATATATGAAGACAGTTGTGCAGCCTGAACTGGATTACAAAAAGTTGGAAAAGCTCTATAAAATATTTGTAAGCTGCAGCCCGGAAAGGGAAAAGGAAATCTTTTCTCTGGATTCCCTCCCAAAGGTAAGATACAATCCAATCTGCCTATATGTTGAGCCTGATGATAAATATTCAGGAATAATGAAGATGGTGAATCATATCGAGGCGCCATCAGAGGATATTGTGGTCTTCGGTGACGGAACAAACGATATGAAAATGTTCAGGAAGGAATGGACATCCATAGCCATGGGCAATGCCAGGGAAGCGCTCAAGGAAAGGGCTTCTTTTGTGACGAGGAGCAGCGAAGAGGACGGAATCGAATACGCCTGCAAATATTTTGGCTGGATATAATTTATATACAAAGAAGAACAAATATGGTAATATATATTCAGAAAATTCAGTTTAATTGAAAGGGGATGAAGAAATTGAAAATCACTTTAATGCCGAAAACTGGTCTTGGAAGCATCGCATCGATGGTTGGCATTGCCACGGTATTAATGTTTTTGTTTAAGATGTTGAGCCCTTCTGGTTTCCCAGTCCCTACCTTTGGCATAGCCGGGTTGGGTGTGGTGGGATTCGTACTTGGAATCGCAGCCATAGTAAAAAAAGACAGGTCAATTGGCAGCTTTTTCTCGGTATTGGTTGGCTTTGGCATAATAGCAATATTTGCGATGATGTGGGTTTCTTCATTAGGCCTGTTCAAGGATTTTCCTGTAAAATCTGCCCTTACACAGGCTGAAGCGGGAAACGCCCTGGATAAGACAGGAAATCTGGGACAAGTCTCAGAGAGTGACGGCTGGGTTTACTATATCTATGAAGGAAATCTGATCAAAAGAAAGATTGACTGGACGGAAAGGACAAAAATATCAGATGTTGAGGTGACATCCCTGTTCATTTCAGATGGATGGATCTATTGCAGAGGCTCGGAAGATAATAGAAACCTGTATAGAATGAAGACAGATGGGTCCGGACTTGAAACTTTAAGCAGCGGCAGGGTTTACGACTATATTGTTGCAGGAGATTGGGTGTTCTATACAATCAGCGATGCATATGAATCAAAAGAACAGCTGCAGCCGGGAACGAGCACAACGCTTTACAGGATGAAAACAGACGGCTCTGATAAAACCGTATTCAATAAGGTTATGGTAGAGACTTCCTTCATTGTGCAGGACAACTGGCTTTATTTTGCTAAAGACAAAAACCTTTACAAAGTAAAGACGGACGGTACCGGAGAGGTTCTGCTGGCAGAAAATGCATCCATGGGCCAAGTCTATGGGGATTGGGTTTATTATATTGATAGGACAGATGAGAAGGAAGGCATGTCGAAAATAGTGGTCTCCAAGATAAAGACAGACGGCACCGAAAGATCCGTTACGATAGAAGAAAGCGGTGTTTATATGTACGATTACTATAATGAATGGCTATATTATACAACATTCAAAGAAACTTACAGGATAAAACTTGATGGAACGGAGAAAAAAGCATTGAACAAAGTGGAGGCCTGGGATTTCATGGGCGCTGCCGGTGACTGGATGTATATCCATGATTATACCGGTCCTATGTTCAGGGTCAGTATGGATGGCTCTTTTGGAACAAGGATGAATTAATTATATGAGATGAGGTGGAGAAGGTGGATAAGTTGGATAAAAAAACGAAAACCGAGTGTATCTGTGCTATGTGCCATTCATACGTAGATTGCGGAGAGTCTATGGAATATTGTCTTCCGGAGATGAACGTAAGCAAATGCATCAAAGAAGAGCATGGTTGTATCTGCCCTGACTGCCCGGTCTTTGAGAAGATGAAACTTGACAGGAAATATTATTGCATCAGATAAATTTTGTTTAATCCAAAATTGCTGAAAAAGGAGGAGATCTCTATGTCTGGCCCAAAAACAGGAAAAGAGGATACTTTTTCTGCAGAACTATTGGAAATGGCATGGGGAGATATAGATTTTGCCCTCCAACGTTTTGGAACAGGATTGGAAGGCCTGAGTGAAGCTGAAGCAAGTTCCAGATTGACAAAGCAGGGATTGAACGAAATCCCTCGGGAAAAACGCAAATCATCTCTCATGCGTTTGATTGATAATTTGAAAAATCCTCTTGTAATACTCCTTTCCGCATTAGCTGTCCTGTCTTATCTGACAGGAGATTTGAGGGCAACTGTAGTAATTTTTATAATGGTAGTGCTTGGGGTTGTGCTGAGATTTTTCCAGGAGCTGCGCGCTGACAATGCAGCAGCAGAGCTTCAGGCAATGGTCAGCAATAAAGCTACAGTTATTCGCGGTGGTGCAGAGAAAGAAATACCTCTTAAAATGATAGCACCGGGGGACATTGTTGTGCTGGCTGCAGGAGATATGATGCCTGCTGATGTTCGGATACTGTCAGCTAAAGACTTGTTTCTGAACCAGGCAGTTCTGACCGGTGAATCGCTTCCTGTGGAAAAAGATCCTGAGCCTGCATCAAAAGAAATCCGGAGCCCGCTTGAGACAAGCAATCTGTGTTTTCTGGGATCCAACGTTATCAGCGGTACCGGCGAAGCGGTGGTAATCCATACCGGCTCCAGAACATACTTTGGTTCACTGGCTGCAAGTGTTATGGAAGAACGCGAATTAACCAGCTTTGACAAAGGAATAAATGGCTTTACCTGGCTGATGATCAGGTTTATAGGCGTTATGGTGCCTGTCGTTTTCCTTGTAAATGGGATCAGCAAGAATAATTGGATGGAGGCATTCCTGTTTGCAATGGCAGTAGCAGTTGGCCTGACTCCGGAAATGATGCCAATGATTGTATCGGTGAACCTGTCCAAAGGAGCATTGGATATGTCCCGCAAAAAGGTTATCGTGAAACGGCTTAATGCCATTCAGAACTTCGGGGCAATGGACGTATTATGCACCGATAAGACAGGAACATTGACGGAAGGCAGGATCGTGCTGGAAAAGCATATCAATGTGCATGGGGAGCAAAGCGACAGGGTGCTGCATTATGGATATCTCAACAGTTATCACCACACTGGACTGAAAAATATCATGGATGATGCGATCCTCAACCATGGTGAACTGGAAGAGCAACTTAAGGCAGATGAAAAATACAGGAAGATAGATGAAATACCCTTCGATTTCGTCCGAAAAAGGATGTCTGTTATTGTAGAGGATGAAACTGGCCTGAACACACTCATCTGCAAAGGCGCCGTTGAAGAGATGCTGGAACAAAGCAGTTATGTTGAAGTCGATGGTGAAATACTTCCGATGCTACATGAATACAAGGAAAACGCAAAAAAAATCGTACACGATCTGAACAATCAGGGCTTTCGTGTGATAGCGCTGTCATACAAAGAGATGCTCGGTGCACCGGACAAACCGGTTTATGAGGTCAAAGACGAGTCGGAGCTTGTGCTGCTTGGCTTTTTAGCCTTTCTTGATCCGCCAAAGGATACAGCATCCGATGCGCTGAAGAGTCTGAAAGCATTGAATGTGGATGTTAAAATCCTCACTGGGGATAACGATGCCATCACAGCATATATATGCGGCAAAGTTGAATTTCCGACAGAAAACATCCTTCTGGGTTCGCAGCTAGAAGCGATGGACGAAGAGGCGCTGGCTGAAGCTGTAAACAATACCAGCATTTTTGCGAAGCTTGCACCAAACCAGAAAGAACGGATTCTGAAAGCGCTGCAGAGCCATGGCCATGTTGTGGGATTCATGGGTGACGGAATCAATGATGCGCCGGCATTAAAGGCTGCAGACATAGGTATTTCAGTGGACAGCGCCGTGGATATAGCAAAAGAGTCCTCTGATATCATACTGCTGGACAAGAGCCTTCTTATACTGGAGCAAGGGGTAATGGAAGGCAGACGCGTATTCGGGAACATCGTAAAGTATATAAAGATGGCAGCCAGCTCCAATTTCGGCAATATGTTCAGCGTTGTTGGGGCAAGCGCGTTTTTGCCGTTTCTTCCAATGCTTCCTATTCAGGTACTGACCAACAACCTGCTGTACGATTTTTCACAGACGACGATACCTTCCGACCAGGTAGACCCAGATTGGCTGAAGAAACCCCGTCAATGGAAAATCCGTGGAATAATGAAATTTATTTTATTTATCGGGCCAATAAGCTCGATCTTCGACTACCTTACATTTTTCATTATGCTTAACATTTTCAATTGCTGGAACAACCCTGCTTTGTTTCATACGGGCTGGTTTGTTGAATCGATCTTTACACAGACCATAATAATTCATGTTATCCGCACAAATAAGATTCCTTTCATACAAAGCAGAGCAAGCTGGCCTCTTTTCGTTTCTTCAATGATTATTGTTTCAACGGCAGCATTGCTTACAATATCGCCAATAGCAGGAACCCTGGGATTTGTGCCTCTGCCTCCTTTGTATTGGCTTTTGCTGGCAATAATGATGATAAGCTATATCTTTCTTACACAAATTGTCAAGACTTGGTTTGTCCATAAATTCGGAGAATAATAAGTTTGGCAAAATTAAGATTGAAAGAGGAGTTGTGAAAAATGGATAAAAAAAGCAAAGGATTGATTTATTGGCTGCCAAGAATCCTATCCGTACTGTTTATTTGCTTTCTTATGTTGTTTTCACTTGATGTATTCGAACCCGGAGCAAGTATAACAGATATCGCCATCGGTTTGTTTATGCATAACATTCCTGCTCTGATCTTGCTTGTCATTACAATAATTGCCTGGAAGCATGAAATCGTCGGGGGCGTAGCCTTTATACTGGCAGGAATTTTGTACATGGTTTTTGTAGTTCAAGGCGGCATACCTTTATTGATGGCCCTTTCCTGGAGCTTGACCATTGCAGGGCCTGCTTTCCTCGTGGGGATACTGTATCTTGTGGGCTGGTTCAAAAAGAAGAAAGAATTAAAGTGAAATCTGATATTCAGGGAAAGAGGTGTATGGTTATGGGAAAAGCAACCGTTGATTTGAAAAAAGAACATGAATCCATATTGTTTGTAATAAAAATACTGGACAAAATGTTGTCGGATGATAAAAAATATGCCACAGATAAAGCTAGATACTACAATGAAGTTCTTTACTTTTTCAAGATGTTTGTTGATCAATGCCACCATGGAAAGGAAGAAAAATACCTCTTTGAGGAGCTGGTCAAAAGCGGTCTACCGGCAAAAGAAGGGTTGATAGAGGAACTCGTTCATGAACATGACATTGGCAGGGACTATATTTCAGCCATGAATATCTCCCTGAAATCGGGAGAAATGTCCCTTTTCCATTTTGCAGTTGTTGAATACATGGAAATGATCAAGCTGCACATCGAAAAAGAAAACAACGATTTGTTCAAAAGAGCTGACAGATTACTTGATGATGCAAAGCAGGAGCAAATATACAGCAAATTTGAAGAACATGAAGAAGAAGTAATAGGCCATGGAGTTCATGAAGAGCTGCATTCAATGATCCAGAAATGGGCAAGGGAGTTTAAGGTTGATTAAATCGGATATGGACCAGGAAAAATCAAACAATGAAGAAATACCTCATGAAGAAATTAAACCGGATAAGAAGCCGGGATTCTTTTTCAAAGCTATCGCCCTGCTGACAGTGTTCATATTCCTGATTTTCTCACTGCCGGATCTTTCTTCATTTATAATGGTGAAAACAGGCTTCCTGAATGAGAACGGAAGCCTCCTCAAGGATGAAATCGTGAAGCAATGCAGACCGTCAGTCGTCAGCGTGAAGGCTGACATAAAAGGAGGGACGGCTAGGCAAGGAA
>Ga0209373_10001959_pt1 | contig 22151 bp, 13 predicted proteins | sample Higcelweek5metaG_FD_187173 | JGI IMG/M metagenome (GOLD analysis project Ga0209373, IMG submission 187173) | Freshwater pond sediment microbial communities from the University of Edinburgh, under environmental carbon perturbations - High... | ecosystem: Environmental > Aquatic > Freshwater >... | reverse complement strand
AAGTAATTTGTGAAAAAAACAAGAAATGTGTTTGAATCATAAATCTTAATTATGTAAATTTGTCAGCATTTAATGCGAAAATGATTTTAATAATTTATTAATTTACAAACAAAACATAGTTATGGCAATTAAAATTGGTATTAACGGGTTTGGTCGTATCGGACGTTTCGTGTTCCGTGTGGCTTGTGAGCGTCCTAATGTAGAAGTTGTTGGTATCAACGACCTTATCGATGTTGACTACATGGCTTACATGCTTAAGTACGACTCAACTCACGGTAAATTCAAGGGTACTGTTGAAGTTAAAGACGGCAAATTAGTTGTAAACGGCAAGGCTATCCGCATCACTGCAGAGAAAGATCCTGCAAACCTCAAATGGAACGAAATCGGTGCCGAATACGTTGTCGAATCTACAGGTCTTTTCCTTGAAAAAGCAAAAGCTGAAGGTCACATCAAGGCTGGTGCCAAGAAAGTCATCATGTCTGCCCCTTCAAAAGACGATACCCCCATGTTCGTTATGGGCGTAAACCACAAGTCTTACACTAAAGATATGACTTTCGTTTCAAACGCGTCTTGTACTACCAACTGCCTTGCACCTATCGCAAAGGTGTTGCATGACAACTTCGGTATCGTTGAAGGTTTGATGACAACGGTTCACGCTACAACAGCAACTCAAAAAACGGTTGATGGTCCATCTGCAAAAGACTGGCGCGGTGGTCGTGGTGCTGCTCAAAACATCATCCCATCATCTACAGGTGCTGCTAAAGCTGTAGGTGTTGTCATCCCATCATTAAAAGGGAAACTGACAGGTATGTCTTTCCGCGTGCCAACTCCAGACGTGTCTGTAGTTGACCTTACTTGCCGCCTCGAGAAACCAGCTAAATATGCTGAGATCTGTGCAGCAATGAAGAAAGCTTCTGAAGGCGATATGAAGGGTATCCTTGGATACACTGAAGACGAAGTAGTTTCTACCGATTTCCTCGGCGATTCCCGCACTTCAATCTTCGATGCTAAAGCAGGTATCTCTTTGAACGACAATTTCGTGAAAGTTGTATCTTGGTATGACAACGAAATGGGTTATTCTACAAAAGTCGTGGAGCTTATCCAATACATGGATTCTGTGAAATAATCTCAGGAACTAAAATAATTTCAGGGGGCTGCCAAACTTTTGTCTGGCAGCCCCCTTCTTTTTATTTCGATGTCCAGATTTTTAGGCACTATGAGGTTTAGCGTGTTTTTTTAAATTCTTTTTATCGGTACATTACCTGTTTAACGTCAGTTCGACGAAATTATATGGATAAACACTTCATTGTCAAGCACAACCTTTCCCTAAAATCCCTCTCCAAAGGCGAGGGACTTTAAACAGCCAGCCTCGTGCGGAAGCAACGGCTGTTTCTCCCCTCTCTTTCGGAGATAGACCGGGGGAGAGGTTGCAGGTAATGCATTGTTTTTCATTGCTTTAAAAAAATATACTTCATCGAACTGATGTTGTTTAAAAGATTAAAGCTATCCCTATAATCGTAGGGTCTCTTTTTTTGATGTTTTAGCGCAAGACAAACCTCACCGATTTTATCAAACTCGACTGGTTGAATATCTCGACGTTGTAGGTCCCGCTGGAGAGTTTCGATTGGATGTCGAACTTGCACTCGATGTGTTTCTTCACGCTTGTGCCAATCCCGGTGTTTTTTGTTCCATCCCTGGTGTCGGTAACTTTTACGGTCATCCATTTCTCGTTCTTGCTGCTTACTACCTTGCCCGTGGGGGGAACGAGTAGGCAGTAGGCCTCTTCCTGCGATACTTTTACTACATCCAGGGAAACCCTTATCGTTTTCACCCTCTTGGCTACAACAACGGGCTTGCCGTTCTTCGCCATCGTTTCCACGAGGATGTTCTCGGCCATCTTGTTCTGCATCGAAGCATTTTCCTGACGGAGCACCGAGAGCTCGTTCCTCATTTGCTCGAGGGCTGTATCCAAGCTGTCGTTCTTGCTCAGTATCTGGTGATAATTGTCCCGTAATTGCGCGAGTTCTTTCACCAGATCCTCTTTGATCCTCCGGAATTCGTCACGTTGTTTCACGATCGAAGCATTTGTCGATTTCAAGTTTTTAATCACGGCAACTTGTGCGTCGAGCGCTGCTTTCGTGGAATCGATGATCTTGTTCAACCTCGCGTTGTTCCCCGTGAGCGTTCCAATTTCATCCTGGAAGCGAGCTATATCTTGCTCCAGTTTCTTCTTGTCGTTTGACAGCGACGCGGAAACCTCCTTCTCCTGGTCGAGGCTGGTTTTCAACGTTTGCGTGCTCAGGAAGTAATATCCCAAACCAAACACGAGCGCAGCAACGGCCAGCGAAAAGATAATGTCTTTCTTACCTGTGTTTTTCATAGTATTTCAATTTTTAGATTCGAGAGCGATTTGCGATATCCACGTTAGGACGGGATTACAGGGAGATTAGATTGGATTAGAACAAAGCGCCCGCCCGCTTGAATCTTAGTGATTCGTTAATTAAGAAGCAACCACGGCTCCGGATCAATTAACGCGAACCTAATGCTACGAGATTAGGAGGATGTTAACCTGGGATTAGAAAAGGATTAGATTGATTGCCTGCACGGTAGCTGGACGCGGAACGTGGACCCGACGCCGAGCTCCGACTCGACCGTGATCTTGCCGTTGTGCAATTGTACGATCTTGTTGCACAGGGCCAGGCCCAGGCCGAACCCCGAGATGTATTGCGTGTTTGTGCCCCTGAAAAATGGCTGGAAGATGTTGTTGAGGTCTTCTGCCCTTATGCCTATCCCCTTGTCGGTGACGGTTAGTTCGATTATATTGTTGCTCGACGACAGGAAGATGTCTGCCGTTTTCGATTCGGAGAACTTGCAGGCGTTCTCGATGATGTTCTTTACCGCGATTTTCAGCAGCTGCACGTTCCCCATGATATTGAGCAGATCATCGTTCTCGGGCAGGTTGTCGAACGACATGTGTAGTTTGTAATCGCTGTTGGTGGCTACTATGTCGTTGCACGTGTCTATCAGCAGCTCGTCGACCCTGATGGTCTTGAGCTCGAAGTTGTAATTGTCGAAGCTGATACGGGCGAGATCGAGCAAGCTGTTCGAGAGCCTGCTGAGCTTCTTCAGCTCGGTGCCGAGGTTCTCGATCGTCTTGGCATACTGCTCTTTATCCCTGTCTTGCAGTAGGCAGTACTCTATCTCGGCCAGCAGGACCGAGAAGGGGGTCCTGAGTTCATGCGCTGCGTTCGAGACGAAATCTCTCTGCAGGACAAACGCTTCCTCCAGGCGCTGGAGCATCTGGTTGAAGGTGATGGCCAGGCGTGCTATCTCGTCCGTTTTATTGCCCTCGTCAAGCCTGGAGTTGAGCCTGGTGATGGTGATTTGCTCGACCTGGTCCACCACGGTAGATATCGGCTTCAATGCCCTTCCCGCGAAGACCAAGCCCGCGAAGACCGAGATGGCAACGCTCATCACGAAACTAATAATCAGGATGATCTTGAGGTTCTTGATCTTGGCGATGCCGTACATGTCGTAGGCCGCGGCGATGATGTAGTAGGGGTGGTTGTTGAAATCGTACAGGACACCAACGGCATCCTTGACCCCGATCTTGAACGAGTAAATCTTGTTCTTCTTTATCTTGTCCAGGACCCGGTAATCTCTGAAATTCTTGTCGGAGTTGAAGTACAGGAGCTTGTTCTGCTCGTCGATGATGAAAACCGATTCCTGGTAAAGCGACAAGGTGTTTTTGTCGATGATCTTCAGGAGGTTCTCGTCTACTTCCTTCACGTTGAGGAAGAGCCGGGCCGTCGTGTAGGCGCGATCCCTCAGCCGGGCGTTGTAGTCGTTGCGCCGGTAGGTCAGCGAGAAGTAATAGATGCTCACCGTGAAGACCAGCAAGATGGACACCACGATGATGGAGAACTGCAGGGAAAGCTTGTGGCGTATGTTCATTGGTCGTCCTGTGATTTCAGCACGTACCCGAGCCCGACGCGCGTCTGGATCAACTTGTTGCCGTGGTTCTTGTCTATCTTGCGCCTCAGGTAGTTGATGTAAACATCTATGTAATTCGTGCCCGTGTCGAAGTTCAGCTCCCATATCTTCTCCGCGATGTCGATCCTCGATACCACGATGCCCTTGTTCCGGGCGAGGTACTCGAGCAGGGAGTATTCCTTGGCCGTGAGTTCAACAGGCACGCCGGCCCTCGAGACGCTTTTCCTGCCGGTGTTGATGACCAGGTCGTCGATCGTGATCACCTCTTCATCCACCTGGGTGACAGGGGTTGCCCTCCGCAGGAATACTTTTATGCGGGCCAGCAATTCCTTGAAGTCGAAGGGTTTGATTATGTAATCGTCGGCACCGACGTCGAAACCTGCCAGCTTGTTCTCCGGGGCACCCATGGCCGTCAGCATGATGATGGTCACCTGCTTGTTGCATTTCCTGATCTCGTGGCACAGCTCGTAGCCGTTGATGAGGGGGATGTTGATGTCGAGTATGATGATGTCGAAGTTGGTTTCCTGCGCCAGCTTTTTCCCGGCGTACCCGTCGTTGGCGGTGGTGGCCTCGTAACCACACTCTTCTAAACCAGCCTTCAGTATCTCGGCCAATCTTTTCTCATCTTCAACAACCAGAATCTTCACCTTGTTCATCGCGGGGGCAATTTAATAACAAATGGGGTTTCGAACTAGACACGGCATTATTTTAGTGTAAAAATATAAGCAAAATGCCCGGTAGTTTTCTGGGAAGAGCAACTAACGGGCATAAAGTGTTACGAGAAAACAACTAGATCAATGAAAATTGAAAAAACAAGTTTAATTAATGCTATGAACATTTAATTTATTAACTCCGGGACGAAGGTACTATTTATCACGACTCGAAGTATTATAATCAGGTTAGAATAAGATTAGAAAACGTATTGGATAGGGCGACAGGGGGGGCGTGCCGCGTTGCTAGTATATCGTGATGATCTCTTGTTTTATCGCGTATATGACCAGCCCCACGGTGTTCTTGCAGCCCGTTTTCGTCATTATGTTCGCGCGGTGCCACTTCACCGTCTCCGGGCTGAGGTTCACTTTCCGGGCTATCTGCTCGTTGGTGTAGCACTCGCATATGAGTTTCAGTATCTCCAGCTCTCGCTTGTTCAGTTCTACCGCCTTGCTCTTCTTCTTCTCCTCGTTCAACGTGAATATGACTCTCTGCAAGAGCTCGCTCGAGAACCAGCACTCGCCGTTGTCCACCTCTTTTATGGCCGATTGCAGTTCCTTGATGCCTGCCGTTTTCTGCACAAACCCCTTTACCCCCGCCTCCAGCAACGAGTAGTATTTCGAGTCGTCGTTCATCGTCGACAGCACGAGTATTTTCATCCCGGGATACCTGGAAATGACCTGCCTGGTGGCCTCTATCCCGTCCATGTTGGGCATAGCGATGTCCATCAAAATAATGTCAGGGAGCTTCTTCAAGAGCAATTTCAGTAGTTCGTTCCCGTCCGATGCTTCTCCAACCACTTGCGCAAACCCTTGTGTTTCTAGTACCATGCGGAGACTTTCCCGGAATATCAGATGATCATCAGCAAGGACAATTCTTATCATAATAAAACAATAGCATTAATTATATATGGATATAAGCCCGTCATAACCGCTCAATTCTTCTACAAAAGTATAAAATCGTGATAGTTTAGCCTCTTTTATCATTAATTAAAAACGCCGCCACCTCTGGTATTTCCTCGGTTTCGCCCCGGTTGGCGTTTTGGAGTTCGCGGCAGCCCGCGGGCGCGTGTTTAGTTGATGCTCAAATCGATCCTGAACGCGATGTTGACACCTTCCCCGGGCTTGCTTTTCATGGAGAACACGCCGCCTATCGATTTCAGGCGGCTCTCCATGCTCAAGAACCCGAGCCCGTTGATGTTCCCCTTGTTCAAGGCGTCGAAACCCACGCCGTTGTCGGTGTAGTCTATATCTAAGATGTTGTTCTCGATGTTGATCGAGATATCGATCCTTGAAGCCCGCGCGTACTTGATCGTGTTGTTGATGCACTCGCACAGGACCCTGTAGCAGATCGTCTCCACCACCTCGCTCAGGCGTCGCTCGTTCGAGATGGTGAGTACGATTTCGATGAACGAGGTCTTCTTGATACGTTCGATGTAGATGTGCAAGGCCTTGTACATCCCGTAGTTCTTCAACACGTGCGGGCTCAGTTTGAACGATATGTCGCGAACCGTCTCGATGGCGTCTTCTACCAGCTTCTCGATATCGGCGACGATATCTTCCACCGGGCGCTTCGCGTCGGGCATCCTGAGCCATTGGATGTATATCTTGATGGCCGAGAGTATGGGGCCCAGCCCGTCGTGCAGCTCCTCGGAGTACGAGAGCCGCTCCTTCTGCTCTGTCTTTATGATGCTGTTGAGCACCTGGCGTTCGAGTATCTTGCGCTGGTTGATGTTCTTCATCACCCCCAGCACCCTCGCGGGTACCCCGTTTTGCTCCTCGACGATGAAACATTCGTCCTCCAGCCATATGTAGTTGCCAGCCAGTGTCTTGAAGCGGTACTCGATGTGGAACAGTACCTCCTTCTTGATGAACGACTCGAAGAAGATGTTCCGGTTGTGCCGCTCGTCGGGATGTATCATGTCCAGCCAATCGCCGTAGTTCTTGCGCGCGAAATCGGCGTGCGTGTACCCCGTTATCGATTCCACCGCGCCTCCCCAGAAGATGGAGTAATCCGACAGGTCCATCTCGTAGACTATGTGCCCCGATAGCGTCGTGACCTGCTGGAAACGCTCCTCGCTCTTCATCAAGGCCAGCTCCCCGAGCTTGCGTTCCGTTATGTCGGTGGCAAAACCGCTGATTTCCTGGTCGTTCAGGAATGCCGACATCGCCAGGTACTTCACCTTGTCGTTCTTGAGCTTTACCTTCACCTCGTGGTTGTGGACTTCTTTCTGTTCCAGTATTTGCGCCTTGAGTGCTTCGTACTGCTCGGGGCACTCCCAGGCGGCTTTAAGGTTAGAGTAGTTCTCGGAAAACTCGTCCAGGGTCTTGCAGTCGAAAAATTTCACCTGTGCCTTGTTGCAGTAAGTGAACTTCCCGTCCAGGTCTCTCTGGAAGATCGCTATCGGCGAATTATCAACTATCTGCTGGTAGCGTTTTTCTATGATTTTGCTCGCCTGTTCGTTTTTCTTCACCCAAGAGATATCCCGGACGCTGGCCAGCAGGAGAGATGCCCCTTCATACTTCAGCAATTTAAGCGATACTTCGGCGTGAAAATGCGCCCCGTCCCGGCGGGAATGCACCCATTCGAACATGCAGGGTTCGCCGCCCAGCGCCTTGGAAACATACGTCCCCCCCAGATATCCGGACGCTGAACCATCTGGTTGTAATCTCGGCGAGAAGTCAAATGGCGTTTTCCCCGCGAAGTCTCCCGGCGTGCAACCGAACATTTCTAGTGCCGTGCGGTTGTGCTTTACGATATTCACTCCTTCTAAAACAAAAATGGCATCTTCTGTGTTGTTGAATATTATTTCGAAAATGTCTTTATTGTTAAATAACATAATATCAGTATTATAGGCATTTCTGTAATACTGCCCAAATATAATTTAATACTTCCCTGCATAGCCTAAAAAACATTTTATTATGTTGGATTCAACAAGCACACGAAAAACGCACGCTGATGGTGTAAAATGGGGGGATCGTGCCGCGCGGCAGCCACCGTTTATGCCATTAATTTAATTACACTCCCCGGGCGTTGCTCCCTGTTCCGATCCAATCTTGCCCACCACTATCGGCCCTGCCAACAAGCTTCGTTACTCTCCACTCTTCCAGGGGGGAGTAGACACCATTACTGGAACGCCAGGGTGCGGGGGCACAACGGACCGCAAGGTTCAAAAGCATTACCAGGATCCACCATCTTCATCCCCGTGTGCATATAACCCCTGGCAAGCTCTTGTTGTAAAAAGGATTACATTCAATCACAAATAAAACCATTTTTCAGAAGTTAAAGATAGTTTACCAATCGGACAAAAAAGACAAAACCCCAGGATCGTCGTTAAAAAAAACTGACTTGATGGCTGGGAATCTAACGGTGCACGAGTAATTTGCTTACGTGTTTCATACGCACAACTGGGGGGAATTGCGAGGTGGAATGCGGGAACAAAACAACAACGCCCGACTGCAATCAATTGACAATCAGGCGTATTGAGTAGTCCCACCGGGAATCGAACCCAGATCTACAGTTTAGGAAACTGTCGTTCTATCCGTTGAACTATGGAACCAGGATTTTCCGGCTGCAAATGTACTAAAAAAAATGAAGCACGCAATAGCAGTATGTGTTTAACTCGGGGATTCGCTTTCAATAATCCGATACAAACGCTTTCTTTTGTTCCCCCCTTTCGATGAAGTAACCTTAAAACTAGAAATTTTGAGCCCTGCGTGATGTTTAAATTTCCCATTGACGGGAGAATTAGAGGGATGCTTTGGTTTTAAAAGCGAAAACGTACGTTATTTGTGCTGTCGGGCGGCGTGCGGAACAACGGTGAACCCATCGCACGATTCCCGGTGCGGAAGCCGTTGGCCTTCGCCACGAGGTTATTTACCCACATATATTATCCGTTTGCCAACTTTCGGTTCCCGGTTGAGCGGGAAGAGATACCTTGGTATCAAATCCGGTGAATGGATACCGGGTTGATGAACATAGTGTTAAACGTAAACGTCAAAAAAAACGCATGAGGAAAATGATTTTACTGGCCGCCTTCCTCGGGCTGGTCAGTGGACTGTGGGCTCAACCACAACAGAGGACACCGGAGCAAGCTGCCACGGACTTCAGCAGCAAGCTGGTAACAGACCTGGGCATATCGGCCGACCAGAAGACGAAGGTTCACGATATCGCCCTAACCCGGGTGACCAAGCTTCGCGAGTTGAAGAGCAAGTACAAGAGCGGAGATTCGAAGTTGACTTCCGAGTCGAAAACCGTGAGGGATGACTTCCAGGCGAAGTTGAAGAGTATCCTGACCGCCGACCAGTACACCAAGTACGAGAAGCTGAAGGCAGAGAGGAAGGCGAAAGGTCCCGGTGCAAACGGGGGTAAAGCCCCCGCCGGCAAGAGTGGCGAGAAGATGAAGGCCGACACGAGCAAGATGAAGGACAAGATGCCCCCGCCATCGGATGTGGACGAGCCTGGGTTGGAATAAACTGGAAAACAACAACGAGAAGTGGAGAAGTTGGCTAATGGCTGGCTTCTCCTTTTTTTGCCGCACGCCGCACGAGTATACAAAATCCACACGTCAAAGATTGTTGATAAATTAACTAAATAAGTGCGTCATTTTGTTCGTAAATATATATATTTGTGAGGTAATAAAAATTATTTGAATATGAGAAAAAATGTATCAATTATCGTCTTGCTAATGGCCTCGCTCTTGGCTAATGCCAAGGTGTGGCGGGTGAACAACGCTCCCGGCATCAGTGCCGACTTCAGCACTATCACTGCGGCTTACGATGCCGCCAGTTCTAACGACACGCTCTACATCGAAGGTTCCTCGATCTCCTACGGGGCACTAACGCTCTCGAAACCGTTGACCATCATCGGCCCGGGTTACTTCTTGCAGGAAAACCCCTACGCCCCGGTCTCGAAACTGACCGCCAAGACGGGCAAGATCATCTGCGTTGCCGGGAGTGCCGGGACGATTCTCGAAGGGCTCGACATCGATGCCATCCTGTACGTACAAGCGTCGAATATCACGGTAAAACGGAACCTGGTAAACGAGCTTGACATTGATGCAGATGAAGCCAAGGCCAACCTTTCAAACGTTGTGATACTACAAAATTACTTCCAGGGCGGGTCCAACACCATCTATTTCAACACGTCGTACACGTACACGTATTCTAATTTCCTAGTGGCCAACAATTATATCACCGGAACATCTTCGGCATACAACAGCACGTACGGCACGGTGAATAACATCGTTTTGAAGAACAACATCTTCTACGGGGCTATCTATAGTGCTAACAGCGTGTTCGAGAACAATATCCAGGTATACGGTTCCGTGAGCGGCACGGCTGTGTGGAGCACGAACACGCTGTCGAACAACATCAGCGTGGCGGGCAATTTCGGTAGTTCTAACGGCAACCTCACTGCCCTGGTCGCCGACATGTTCGTCGGCACAACGGGAACCAGCACCGATGGTCAATGGGCTTTGAAGACTGGTTCTCCCGCCAAAGGAGCCGGTAAAGACGGCAAGGATTGCGGCATCTTCGGCGGAGATACACCGTACGTTCTGTCGGGACAACCAGAGATCCCGAACATCTACTTCCTCGATGTTCCAACCGGGGCTACCACCGGCGTCCAGGTGAAAGTGGGAGCAAAAGTTAACGAGTAAGAAAAATATTGATAAAAATACTTTAAAATTAAATGATATGAAAAAGATTTTTTCCTTTATAGTAGCAGGGTTAAGTGTGGTTCTCCTCGTGTCGAACTCCTATGCCGCCAAGTGGCGCGTGAACAGCAACACTGCCATTAGTGCGAATTTCACCAGCATCAACGATGCCGTTGCCAGCGATAACGTGGTGGATGGCGATACCCTTTACCTCGAGAACGGTTCTTTCTTCCAGTCATCTACCATTACCAAGAGGTTGGTGGTGATTGGCCCTGGTTATTTTCTCGGGGAACAAGATTCATCTTACGCAAATATAGCGCCAGCGATAGTTCAAAGCATTGATATTCTGGGGTCGGCAGCTTCTGGCACAACAATTACAGGAGTGAGAGTCGTTAGTTCAATCAGCGTGAGGGATGCTGCTAACAACGTGGTGATAGAGCGTTCATTCACCGGGAATATATCACAGGGTGGTGGAAGCGAAGTATATGGGTTGACCGTGAGGCAATGCTATATTGTTGGAATAATTGACGGGTCGGTTTATTTTAAATCAACATCGTTTTATAATAACATAATAATTGGCCGTGTTAACTTGACTTGTGGTGAAAGTGCACATAATTTCTATAATAATATTATCTATTTCAACGAAGAAAGTACATACTATGCATTTTATGCTTCAAACTCCACGGTAACCAATAACATCATCATCCGGGAGCCAGCAACCACGGCATACAAATCGTATGGTATAGACTTTGCCAATAGTGTGAACACGACGTTTAGCGGCAATGTTCTCTCCCAACCAGCAAACGCCTCGTATGCACAAAACCTGTATGCGCAGACGAAAGCTGGGGTATTTGCCCTAACCGGTGCAACTGACGAACAGTGGAAATTAGCCGCGGCGTCTCCTGCCAAGGGCTACGGGCTGAACGGCGACGACTGCGGTGCCTACGGTGGCGTGATGAAGTACGTTCCCTCTGGCTTCCCCTACCTCGTTCCCCGCATTTTTAAAGCCACCATTCCTTCAACCGGGACGAACGGCACGATACAGGTCAACGTGAAGATTAAAACACAAGAAGAGTAGTCTTTATGAAGCGAATACTCCTTGGATTATTCATCATTTTTGCCTTAACCGGCTACTCGCAGGAGAAGATAAGTACGGTGGAGTACTTCTTCGATAGCGATCCTGGTTACGGCAATGGCACAACGGTGAGCGTTACCCCCGGTAACGTGCTGGATGTGGGTTTCCAGGCTAGCACCGCTAACTTGAGCTCGGGCATACACACGATGTATGTACGAGCGAAGGCGGGAAACTGGAGCCAGACCTACAGCAGGATCATCGGCGTGAGCGCCACAGACGCGATTACGAATGCCGAGTATTTCTATGACACCGATCCCGGTTACGGCAAAGGCACCGCCATCGCGGTGACCCCGGGCAAGGTGGCGACCCTGGACTTCACGGCAAGCACCACGGGGTTGAGCACCGGTATCCACACGATGTACCTGCGTACCAAGTCGGGCAATTGGAGCCAGACTTTTAGCCGAATGATCGGTATCGCTGCCAACGATGGCATTTCGGCTGCCGAGTATTTCTTCGATACCGATCCTGGTTACGGCAAGGGAACCGCCATCACGGTGACCCCGGGCAAAGCGATAACCCTCGACTTTAGTGCCAGCACTTCTGGATTAAGTGCTGGGGTACACACGTTATTCCTGCGCACGAAATCGGGCAACTGGAGCCAGACTTTTAGCCGGGTAATCGGCGTGAGTGGCACCGATGTCATCACGCAGGCCGAGTACTTTTTCGATACTGACCCTGGTTACGGCAAGGGAACCGCCATCACGGTGACTTCGGGCAACGTGGTGAGCCTCGATTTCGATGCGAACACGTCGGGTTTGCCATCAGGCATACACACCATATATGTGCGGGCAAAATCGGGCAACTGGGGTCAAACGTATAGCCGTATTTTTGGTGTGAGTTCCACGGATGCTATTACACGTGCCGAGTATTTCTACGATACCGATCCCGGTTACGGCAAGGGAACAAACATACCTATTACCTCGGGTAACGTGGTGAGCTTGGATTTTGCGGCAAACACGGCGAACCTCAGCACCGGGATTCACACTTTATACATTCGAGCTGAAGCTGGTAACTGGGGGGGTACGTACAGTAGGATAATAGGGATAAGTGGTACGGATCTTGTATCTGCTGCCGAGTATTTCTTCGACACCGATCCTGGTTACGGCAAGGGAACTGCCATCACGGTAACGTCGGGCAAGGTTATTTCCCTCGATTTTGCCGCCTCTACCGCGGGGTTGAGTCCCGGTATTCACACCATGTATATGCGGGCGAAATCGGGCAACTGGGGACAAACCTACAGCCGAATTATCGGAGTTAGTAGCTCTTCCGCGATCACGGCTGCCGAGTATTTTTATGACACCGATCCTGGTTACGGCAAGGGAACAAACATACCTGTTACCTCGGGCAACATCGTGAGCCTCGATTTTGGAGCCAGCACTTCCGGCTTACGTGCTGGCATTCACACGCTTTATATCCGTGCCAAGGCCGAAAACTGGGGACAAATCCACAGCCAGCGAATAGCTGTTACCGAGAACGACAGCATCGTGTACGCAGAATATTACTGGGATAACGATCCTGGCTTCGGCTCTGCCATGTCTGTACCAGTGACTCCCGCTAAAATCGTGTCGCTCGATTTTGCTGCCGATGTGAGCGCGTTGGCGCTGGGAACCCATTATTTACACGTTCGTGCAAAGACTGCCGGAGGTGTCTGGGGACTTGAAAACGTGGAAACGTTCTGCAATAAACCTGATGTAGATTTTACCGTTACCAACGCTTGTTTTGGTGCATCAAACCAGTTTGTTCTTGTGCCAACGTCGGTAAACGACAGCACGAAATACAGCTGGGATTTCACGCAAGATAGTGTAGCCGACTTCGTTGATAGCACCAGTATATTATACACGTTCGGTGCTAAAGGGGCGTTCAACGTTATGCTCATCGCCAGCCAGCCAGACGGTTGCGCCGACACGGTGGTGAAAACGGCATCGGTGTTCGATCCTGCAAATGCTGAACCGGCAAAAGATGTGTCAATTTGTGCGGCTGAATACACCTTGAAGGCAAGCGATGGCTTTGAATCTTACACGTGGAACACGGGCGATTTGACGCAAGAAATCAACGTTACAGCTAGTGGATCTTATAGTTACACGGCTACTACAAGTTCTGGATGTTCGTTTATTGACACGGTATCTGTGGCATTAAACACTCCACCAACGGTATCTGTAGCAGCTGATAAAATGGCTATTTGTCATGGCGATACCACAAAATTAGTTGCTTCGGGAGCGGCAACGTACAAGTGGGAAAACCTCGGTAGCGATAATGACACTGTTTCAATAGAACCAATTATTGAGACGAAATACACGGTCATTGGCGCCAGCGAAGAGGGTTGCGTGGACACTGCTACTATCACCATATATGTGAACCCGTTACCCGTTGTAAGTGTCGTTGCTGACAACGACACGATAACCGCAGGCGGAACGGTGAAGCTGCAAGCCAGCGGTGCAACTAATTACGTGTGGAATGATGCGAGTGAGTCGGATGTTTTATCAGCTCAACCTGTTCAAACCACGCTGTACGCCGTCACTGGAACGGATCCGAATGGTTGTTCCGATACGGCAACCATCTCCATTTATGTGCAGACGGGCTACGTACATGTATCGTCTATCGCAATGTCTGCCAGCCAGGTGACGCTTCCAAAGGGCGAAGGATATTCTGCCGAAATAACGGTGTTACCCTCAAATGCAAGCGATCCATCGGTACAGTGGATAACATCAAGCGAGTATGTGGCAGGTGTTGAAAATGGCAAGATAATTGCTAATCACCCAGGTATAGCAATCATCACGTGCGTGTCTGTGGAAGATAACACGATCTCGGCAACCATCACCGTTACCGTACCTTGCGTTACTGTAACGAAATCAATCTCCGCAACCAGTTGTGGCTCTTACATTTGGGATTCCATCCAGTATTCAGCATCCGGGTTGTATGAGAAAACATACAAAACCGTGGAAGGTTGCGATTCTGTTGTATCTCTCTCGTTAATTGTTAACAGTGGGTTCAACTTATTGCTCAAAGCATCTTCAGAAACCATTGAAAAAGGAGGAATAACAACGTTATTTGCCAGCGGAGCACAAAATTACGAGTGGAGCACCAACAATGACCACGACGTACAGCGTGACGGCTACTGATAACAACGGGTGTGCGAAAATAGATTCAATGAAGATTACCGTAACTGGTGGAACAATTGTAGTGGAAAAAATCGCTATGTTGACCAACCTGTTATCGCTACAAGTCGGTGATTCAGCGGTGTTATCTGTGATTATTTCACCTGATGATGCAAGTGATAAAGCAGTAATATGGAATTCCTCTAACAGTTCAATTGTAACAGTAGGTAGCACAGGAGTGGTGAAGGCAACGGGCGTTGGTTCGGCAGTTATAACATGTTCATCTTCAAGCAATCCTGAAGCCACGGCATCGTGCACGGTAACGGTCACGACTATTATAATTGTAGACAAAACGTATCTACTCTTGACCATCGATAGCGCACAGTGGCAGTATACGAATGCAGTAGAAGGAACAACCCAAGGTAACCATCCTGTTGGGTCGAAAGCTCAATTATTGGAAGCAATCACTGCTGCAAAAACCGTTTACGACAATGTCAAAGCATCTCAAGCTGAGGTTGATACCGCGACTTCTGACATACACGTTGCGCTCGAATCTTTCATCAAGAATATCATCACCTGCGATGGATTCACCATCTCGGCCAGTGCATCCACAACATCGGTGTGTGTTGGCGAGTCGCTCATCCTCTCGGGCAGTGGCGATGCATCATTCGTGTGGGACAATAATGTTGTAGATGGTGTGGCATGTAAGCCCGCGGCTTCGGCCACATTCTCCGTGACGGGAACGAATGCCGCTGGTTGTACGTTCACTGCGAGTGTAGACATCACGGTACACCCCTTGCCCACGGTTTCGTTGCGAGACACAGCCATCTCTATTGTCGACAGTTTGTATGTGACGCCCAACTCAAATTACAGCTCGTATGTGTGGACAAATGGCACAACTTCACCCGTTTGCGGCATCAAGGGCAGCGATCTCCCGGTGGGCGAGAATCAATTTGGTGTAACAATTACCGATGAAAATGGCTGTTCAAATTCTGCCTCGGCAACGATTGCAGTGAAGGATACAGCCAAGGGCATATATCTTGTGGAGTATTTCTTCGACGCCGAGCCTGGATTTGGCAATGGCAAACATGTCTTCATCTCCGCGTCTGCTAACATTTATGACACGATCCAGGCTGCGTTAAGTTCCTTGAGCCCTGGTTTCCACACCTTATACCTCCGGGTCAAAGACACGAAAGGTCGCTGGAGTATGACGACGTCTCGCCCGATCATGAGAACCAGACCATCGGCAGATACTGCAACTTTGGTCAAGGCCGAATATTTCGTGGACACTGATCCGGGGCTTGGTAATGCGAAATCCCTTGCTCTTGCTTCAATGCCGCAGTCGTTCACCTTTGCTGCCGACACGTTGAAACCGGGTTTTCACACGATCTACATCCGATACAAGGATAATTTCGGCGCGTGGGGACACACGGTGTACCGCTCGTTCATGAAGTCGAAAGCCGTTGTCGATTCGCTGGTTAAAGCCGAGTATTTCGTGGATACAGATCCTGGTTTCGGCAACGCAACGAGCATCAAGCTCTCTACTGCTTCTGAACTCGACACGATCACTATCTCGACAGAATTACTATCATTTGGTTGCCACACGATGTACCTCAGAACACGAGATAATTCCGGGGCGTGGAGTCAAACGGTTTCCCGCCCGTTCGTCAGGACCAAGGCCGATGCTAAGATCGTCGCCGTGGAGTATTTCGTGGGCGATGAAGTGGCCGCTGGCTCGGGTCGTAAAGCAGTGATCGATCAACCGTTCGAAAACGACACCGTTGATGTGGCAATAGATATGCTGTGCGAACAAGCGGGCAGCTACACCACTGGTTTCAGGGCAAGAGACAGCTACGGGACGTGGAGCCCCGTCAGTTCAACATCCGTCACCAGGAAAGATATCGCCCTGAAAGCGTTGTCTGACACGGTGATTTACGAAGGCGACACGGTGTTGTTATCGACAGCTGAACTCGCCTCATGCTCCTATTCGTGGGCTTTAAACGGGGAAGCGATTGCGGGGTCCGCTCGTTCTTTGAGCGTCACGAAAGCAGGCAAATATTCGGTAACTATCAAAAATGCTGGTAATTGCTCGGCAACAACCAACACGGTTTCCGTCTCGTTCCGCAAACCAGTGATCCTGAACAAAAACGTTTCGATATGCGGAGGCAACTCATACTTTGCCGGTGGCGCAAACCAGACCCAATCGGGCGTGTATTACGACACGGTGTTTTACAGGACTTTCGTCGATTCCGTGCTTGTAACTAACCTTGTGGTAAATATGCCACCCACGGAAGCCTTCGCCGGGTCAGATTCAAGTGGGATAAAAACAACGTCTATCGCCTTGAATGCCACTGCTCCCCCGGTTGGAACCGGTTTCTGGAAAATCGAAAGTGGCGACGGAGGATCAATTTCCGATACGCTCGATGCGAACGCCTCGTTCACCGGCAAGAAAGGTTCAAGCTACGTGTTGAGCTGGAATGTGTACAACGATTGTGGAACTGCAGAGGACGAAGTTTCCTTGACCTTTGCAAACGATACGACACCAAAATACGTCGAAACAATCGCGCTGCAATCATCATTAGGTTTGTTGGTTAATGCAACGGCAACGTTGATACCACTCGTTTACCCCTCGGATGCGGTGAATGCCAGGCTGTTGTGGTATACCTCGAACGCCAACATTGCCGCCGTAGATAGTCTTGGACTGATAACGGCGAAAGCCGTGGGAACTGCGACCATCATGGTTCAAACCAAGGATGGATCGAAGATGGCTGCCTGCAAGGTGATGGTTTCAGCATCCCAAGTCGCGGTGAAGTCGGTAACCTTGGCCGATACCGTGAAGGTTACCGTCGGAGACCGAGCCATACTCTCGCCAACGGTCAATCCGGCGAATGCCACGGTTCTTTCCACGCTGTGGTCGTCATCGAACGACAGTATTGCTACCGTTAAAGACGGAATTGTAACGGGGTTACGAACCGGTGTTACCAAAGCCCAGGTGAAGGTGAACGGCGTTTCTGCAACATGTTTTGTGACGGTTCTGAATTCCGAAGCTCCCGTGGTTTCAACATTACCGGAGGTGACGTTGAAAACAGGTGATAGCAAGACGATTGATCTCTCGAAATACATCTCGGACGACAACACGTCGTTCAAAGATTTAACCATCAAGGTTTCGAGCAATGCTGGAATTACCACGACGGTTGCCGATGGAATTCTCACCGTGACTTCAACGAAAATCGGTATTGACACCGTTCATGTGACGATAACCGATAATTCGGGTTGGACGGTAGAAACATATACTATTGTTTCGGTGTCGTCGAACACCAACACGGCCCCGGTGATTTCCGTTCCCGGGCTAACGATCGTGGGCGATGGCTCCGTTTCGCTGTCGGTTGACGATTACATAACTGATGATTACACTGATTCTGTTTATGTGACAGTAACTGGAGGCGATAACGTTTCAGCTACCGTTTCGAATGGTGAAATAGTGGTCGTGCCTGTAGTTGCCGGTTGGTCGGGAACCGATACCATCACCATTACAGCGGTTGACGGTGCCGGGTTAACGTCTAGCAAACAAGTTATTGTTTCGGTTGCCAGCACGGTGGCGGTGAACAAGGCTCCGGTGATTTCGGAAATTCCTTCACAGGTGAATTCAAGCACGTCATCGTTTACACCGATTAACTTAATGTCTTACGTTACTGATGATTACACGCTACCGCATAGTATTGATTGGAGAATATCGATTTCCTCGAAATTATCGGTATCGATAACCAGCAACGTTGCTGTTCCTCAAATCATAGACGAAGCATGGCTTGGAATAGAAAATGTCTGGTTTTATGCAACCGATGGAGGTGGACTTACTGACAGCGTTCTAGTGTCATTTACTCAAAGTAAAACCACCTCGATTCCCGCGGTTGGATTGCCCGAAATCGATTTCTCTGCTGATAGAACGGTCATTTCTCCGGGAAAATCCGTGTCATTTGCTGCCTCCTTATCGGGTGCGAGCACGTGGTTGTGGCAGTTCGAAGGTGCAACGATCGATGAATCTGACAACCTGAATCCAAGTGTAACATACCGCAAGCCTGGTAATTACAAGGTGACGCTCATTGCTGCCAATGCCAACGGGACCGACACGCTCACCAAATCAGAATGGATACACGTATTTGGAATCGTGACGGCTAATAACACCATTTGTAACGGTAATTCGGCAACATTGTCAACAAACACTGTTACTGGAATCGCCAATTTGAAATGGAACACGAGCCAAACGACTGCGGCAATTGAAGTTGCTCCGGTTGCTACCACCACCTATTTTGTTACTGCAACGTACGGCTTGTTCAAGCTGAGCGACACGATTACCATCACCGTTCAGCAACCGGTGAAACTGCCTGCCGACACTGCGCTTTGCGAAGGCTCTGCGCTCACGTTGAATGCTGGCAATTTCGCCTCATACAAGTGGAATAAAAACGCTGTACAAACGGGGCAAACACTGGTGGTTTCTACAAAGGGAACATATTTCGTGGATGTGGTCGACGAGGTTGGTTGCGCGAGTGCCGACACGTTAAAAATCACCGATATATGGACGAAGCCGGTATCGAAATTGGGAACTGATACATCGATTTGCTCGGGACGGGAAGTGACGCTCGACGCCGGCGTTGCCGCTTCATGGAAATGGAACAACGGCAGCACCAGCCGCACGATCACGACAAGTTCCAGTGATGATTACACGGTGACGTTGACGAATGACCATTCATGCGCGAGTGCTCACACGATCCACGTTTCGCTTCTCGAACCATTCGAAGAGCAAATTGGCGTGGTAACGTACAGCGAGACAACCAACAACAAGGTCATCATCGCCTGGAACCGCACGAAAGGCAAACGTACACAGAAATACGAGGTGTACCGCGAGTCGGATGTTGCAAATGACTTCTCTGTTTTCGTGGGAAGCACAGCGTTCAACGATCCATCGGTGGTGTATGATAATGCGAATTTGAGCGAACAAGCGTATCGTTATCAGCTGGTTACTACTGATTCTGCCTGTCATAACAATGCTTACAGTACGCCGCACATGACGATACATTTGCAAACGTCTTACTCGCAGGAAAGTGGTGTGAATCTGTCGTGGAACACTTACCAGGGCTTGGAATTGAGCACGTACCACGTCGTAAGAATCACAGCCGACGGGAAGAGCGAGGTAATTAAATCGCTGGCAAATAACACGAGCCCCATCACCTACACGGATCCAAACCCCGTTGCTAACTCGCGTTACCGCATCACCTTCGACATCGATTCGGTGTACCCGAGCTTGCTGAAATCAGATAGCGGGCCGTATAGCCAGAGCTTGAGCAATCTAGCTGAATCAGAATTGCTTGGTAGTAAAATTGTGACATCATCCGGCGACATACGCGTGTACCCCAACCCGGTGTCGGATATTTTTACTGTTACGACCGAGACAACAGGTAGTTATACGCTATCTATAACGAATGAGCTCGGCGAGGTTATTCAAAGGAGAAACATCGATGAACAGTCAGCCAAGATTAACATGAGCAATTTCGCAACAGGAATTTATTTCGTGATGATTCAAACTGAAAATGAGGTTAATACAATAAGGATATTCAAGTATTAATCGAGTAGTACAACAGAGACGAGGCTGCCTACATTGAGAGTGTAAAGTAATATTAATTTACTCTCCATTGTAGGCAGTTTTTTTATTGGTGTTTCTTTGCCAGTAACACGAGCGATCCGGCCAGAGCTGGCAGCGCGAGGTTGAAGATCCACACCAGCAGCGACGCCTCCAGGATCTCGGGCACCTGGCGCGTGAATGCGCCCACGAAAAAAACAGAGGCCCCGCACCTGATGCCTAGCTCCATGAGCGTGGTGGAGGGAATAACGGCGTTGGTGAGGTATATCAACGCCACTGCTACGCTACCTTGCAGGAACGCCACGTGAACGCCGAAGAAACGGAAGGCAAGATAGAATTGCAAAAGGAAAACGAGGTAACGCGCGGCGCTCCACAACAATAGTTCACTCAATTGGCGTCGGGATATTCCCTCGAAATGCACCACCATCGTTTCTATGTGTTTTGAGAACGGCAGCCTCCTAACGAGGGGAACCAGCCTGGGTGCCTGGAAGTAAAGGATCAGCACAATAATAGACACAATAATACTAGCAAATATGGTCAGAAATATGACGAATGTGCTGGCTGCGGTCACGTGGGGCAAGAACCATGGCAGCGCGAGGCATCCGGCAACCAGTGTCACAGATAGTTGCGCCACCGAGCACGCCACCGCTGCCGCCAACCCTTGCTGCCGTTTTTGTCCGGGAACGTGAAGTTGTCGGCCGATATAATCGCCCACTCTATTAGGGGATATTAACGCCAGCGTGGTGCCAGCCAAAATGGACGAGAATGAACCGGCGAAATCGAGGTCAACGATATCCGCCAGTGCGATGATCCATTTCCATGCTTCAATGGCCCAGTTGACGAGCACCAGCAGCAGCAGCAAGAGTCCGGTGAATGAAGCAGCTGCGCTCACGTGCAGGGGATGAACGAGCCGGCCGATATCCGAATTGCTCAACTCGCGGGCCACGTAGAGCCACGAGGCAACCACCACCGCAAGCTTAACCGTTATCCACGCGAGCTTCTTGATATTCATGAATTAATTGTCAGAGATTAACCAGCGCTAAAAGTACTATTTATTTGGATAATGTTGAATTATTGAGAACTTTGCCGCAAAATATTACTAGATGAACAATGTAAGAGCCAAGAAATACCTCGGGCAACACTTCTTGAGGAACGACGACATCGCATTTCGCATAGCCGATGCGTTGCCCAGTGATATCCAGAACGTGCTGGAAATAGGTCCGGGCATGGGAGTTTTGACCAAGCACCTTTGCCGCCAGGCCGCCAGGAACCTGCGCGTGGTGGAGATCGATGGCGAGTCGGTAGATTATCTCCTGAAAAATGGCGTGCTGGCCTCTTCGCAGGTCATCGCGGGCGATTTCCTGAGGCTGCCCATCGATAGTTACTTCAACGCCCCGTTTGCTGTCATAGGCAACTTCCCCTACAATATTTCCAGTCAAATATTATTCAGGGTTCTCGAGCACAAGAACAGTGTGCCGGTGCTGGTGGGCATGTTCCAGAAGGAAGTGGCAGAACGCCTGGCATCGGGTCCCGGCGGGCGCGATTACGGTATCCTCAGCGTGTTTCTACAAGCGTACTATGATATCGAGTACCTCTTTACCGTAGCCGAGCACGAGTTCATCCCGCCGCCCAAGGTGAAATCGGGTGTCATCCGTATGAAACGCAACAGCGTGCAGAGTCTCGATTGCGACGAGAAGTTCTTCGTCACCGTCGTCAAGCAAGCCTTCAACCAGCGCCGCAAGACGCTCCGCAACTCGCTCAAGAGCCTCCTCAAGCCCGAAGATCTGGGTAACGAGCTGCTCAACAAACGCCCCGAGCAACTTGGCGTGAGCGAATTCGTGTACCTGACGAATATGCTGAGCAAGTAAAATCATGACGTATAAATGCACGTCGCAAGCTCGACATATACCATAATTATTGTGATGT
>Ga0209373_10001957_pt1 | contig 22156 bp, 23 predicted proteins | sample Higcelweek5metaG_FD_187173 | JGI IMG/M metagenome (GOLD analysis project Ga0209373, IMG submission 187173) | Freshwater pond sediment microbial communities from the University of Edinburgh, under environmental carbon perturbations - High... | ecosystem: Environmental > Aquatic > Freshwater >... | reverse complement strand
AAAATCTCTTTTATTTTCAACTCGATAATCAGAGTCTACATCTTCAGCTTCTTGGGAACTACGATTTTCTACTTCCATTCTTCCTTCGATTTGAAGACTTTGTCCCGGATAGAGAGTTTTGTATATTTCCTTAACCCAGCTTCCACCTATTTCTCTCAGATCAAAACTGTTGATATGGAGGTCAGGGTCAGAATCAGGAGAAGTTGGTTCAGGGTCGCTGTAAACTCCTGTGCCCGATGAAGGATTAATTTGAATAGTAATTGTGCCTCCGCAGATTTCAGCTATTGCAACTGGAACGAATGACGAAATAGAAAATACAAATATCATTAAGATTATTTTTATCTTCATTGCTTATATCCCTCTTTGTATTAGATTGGTAGTATCAAAATGCAGGACAAGCACCCATAATTTCAAAACATATTGTTCTGTCTGCAAAGTAACAAGTGGTTGAAGTAACTCGAAACCACTGTTGAGCATCGAAACAATCCACATTGGGTGGATACCAAGCTGCATCGCCAACTTTGCGAACAGTTGCCTCAATCATCTGAGAGTTGTTGGAGAAATCTACATAAGGAGCGTTGTTATCAAGAAAATCTTTTGGGTCTACCCAACCATGGTCACTTCCATCAGTGCTAAATCCACGAAAATGAGCACTCTCGTCTATAGCATATGGATGGATACCAAAATGAATATGTTCAGCACCTATAAAATTATGAGTATAGCCGATTACATCACCCGCCTTCACTGGAGACCCTATGGACAATCCTGATTTTATATAATTATGACCATAAACTGCATAGAAAATGGTATTATCACTAGTTTTATGTCTGAGTAGAATCGCTCCCCCTTTATCATTAGAGCTTGGTCCGCCATAAAAACTCAATGAACTATCATAGTCTACTATCTCTCCATCGGCTACAGCTCTAACTGGAAGATTTACATTTTGTATGTAATCATGTCCAACATGACCTGTATAGCTGTGCCAACTGTTCCATTCCGAGGATGTAGGAATTCTATCCATCGGATATGCCCAGCCATTCCCATGTCTCTCAAATGCTTTGCATTGTTCGATATGAAAAAACATAATTACACTAATCACAATCAACAAAAAAGATAAAGTTCTTTTCATAACAAATTCTCCTTTTGTTAAATTTTCAAAAAACTACATATAAATACTTAGAACAAATAATCAATTCATTTGCTCAATAATACCTACATAAAAAGAATACTATCCCAATATTTTAAATGTTGAAATAAATGTTTTATATTTTTCAACAAGTTCTGGGGTAAAATCAAAATAGACACCTCCAATCATAATAAAATAATATGAATCTTCATTATCAAATATTGCATTAGCCCCATACAGAAGTTGTCTGTCATCTATCTGATTGTTCCATTCTATGATAAATTTTTTACCATTAATTATAGAGTTATCATTAAAATTATATTTATATATATTTTTGTCATTTTCCGTAAAAGTGTTTAGCTTTTTTTTATAAATATTGATGTTCACGCAATCTTTAGCGGGAGTTCCAATCTCATTATATTCACACCCAACATCATAAAATCTGACAACATCTTTATCTTCCTTGTATATCCTGAATTTTGTATCGAATATCTTTTCTGGATTAATAATTTCAAAGCTCAATTCCCCATTTCTAAAAGTCTGCCTATTGTTTGTATCAATTTCCTCCATTTCAGATTCTTTTTGAGATTGATTATCTTCTTGGGTAATTATTTCTTTTTGCAAAACTTCTTTATTGTTATTTTTCCCCTGGTTTTTTACAATCCAAAAACCTCCTCCAGCTATAGTTATAAATAGAACTACAGAAATTATTATAATAATTGATTTATTTTTCATTAAATTTAAACTAAAATTACCTATTTACATTAGTTAAAAAATACCATCTAAATATACAAAAGTCAACAAAAATTTTTATGTCATAAAATTATATAAGTTCGAACTCCATTTCAGGGTAACAAAAAATAAGGCTTGTTTAAGCCTTATTTATAATCGCTCCGAATTTTGGACGAAGTTCGAACTTCTTTCATTAAATTATAAGACCTGGGTTGGATAAAGTTAGAGCTAAACTTATTATTTAGCACTAGCTTTTCCTGAAATCCTTGACCCACTCACAATAATCCTCTTATTACCTACAAATTCAGGATTTATAATCTCATAAGTATCTGCTCCCTGCTTTATTATGCTATTTATATGAATTCCAGCCTTATGACAAAAAGCATTCCTACTCGTTATTAGATTATGCGGAACTTCCATACCAACCATTTTTGCTACTAATCTTTCCACCTTAGAAATTGACTTTAATGAGTATCGTCTACGAAAACTTTCGTCTATTTTATATAAATTTACAAGAATAAAACTTAGGGAAGAAATCCCAGTTCGTTCGCCTATTCCCAAAAGCGTTGTATCTATCCAGTTAGCACCCCTAGCAACTGCTTCCAGAGAATTACTAACCGCATGACCAAGATCGTTATGAAAATGAACTCCAATTTCTGCTTTTATTTCTTTCCTGAAACTCTTCACTATATCAGAAACTTCATAGGGAAATAAGCACCCCTTAGTATCTGCTAATTGCACCCTGTCAACCTTGAGACTATCTGCAACTTTGATAATTTTTAATGCGCTCTTTAAAAAACGCCTTTCTATCCCATGTTCTACACTAACTCTGATTTTAATTTTATTCAATTTAGCCAATTTTATATTCTCAATAAGATCTCTGATATGTTTATCTAAAGAAGTTCTCATTGTCTTCAAGCGACTCGAATCAGAAGCACAAAGAATATGCACTCCGTCTATACCTGCTTTAATCGCGGCTTCTAAGTCGGTTTTTTTATTTCTTATATGAGCCATCAATAAAGGACGTTTTTTCATCTTGGAAAGTTTCCTCAAATCATTAAATATCTCCGGAACTATCGGATTTCCAACCTCAGCAGAATCAACCCTTATATCATACAGGAGCCCAAGTATCTTTTTTTGATCCTTCAGAGAAAAATTAGCCTTACTGTATTGCTCACCTTCTCTTAGGGTAGAATCATTAATTCCTCGAAAATTCTTCTTTATATCTTCCTTGTATCTCATACCAAACTAAATAAAATATTTATTTAAACCTACTAAGAATCTGATAGTTTGTCAATAATTATATCCAAATATATCAGGTTCTAACTTCATTTCAGGGTAACAAAAAAAGAGGCTCAGACAAGCCTCATTTTACTTGCTCCGCGAGAGGGATTCGAACCCCCGACCAATTGGTTAACAGCCAACTGCTCTACCACTGAGCTATCGCGGAATATAATTTATTTTAAGAAGCTTTTTAGAAATTCTTTGCCACAACCGCTTTTTAAATATTTTTCTCTTTTTCTAGCATCTTCTCTGCTCCCAACAAATTCGGAATAAATTAATTTCCATGGTCGATATCCTTTCGTTGATTTAGTTTGTCCAAAGTTGTGACCTTTTAATCTTTTCTCAACATTGTCAGATAAGCCAACATAGAATCTATTATCAACCATACTCTGAATAACATAAATATAATAATTATTCATAGGACGAATGACAACTGCTCCCTGCCTGCCGGCAGGCAGGTACCACTGAGCTATCGCGGAATACTTGTCCCGTTAAATTAAAAATTTAACTGGTATTTTTTCATCAACTTTTATCAGTCAAATCTTAAAAAAAAACCTAAAAATTTGACTCAATTATCAAATCCAAAGCCAACAAAGACTATTATATATTATTTATAAAATAAATCAAGAGTTTCTAATTATTGAATCTACTTTTGATTTTTGATTCCTTTGTTATGAAGCTAAATATATTTTCAGCAAAATTCTTGGCTAGCAGATTTTCAACCTCTTGGGCATCTTTATTTACATCACTCAAAGCCACATTCCACTCCCGAAGCTTATTTCCTAAATAGCTATTGTTTTCTAAAAATTGACGGTTAATTTCTTCCATCAACTCGGTATCCTCTTCGATATCTCTTAATCCAAAACCAAATAACATACCTAGCTCCTTTTTGGTATTATTTATAACTCTTTGCTCTGGACCGCTTAAATTAATTTCTTTCTCATTATTCTCACTGACATTGTTTTCTGGTTTTTTATAAAAACCCATTTCTCCCATATTTTCCATATTTTTATTTTATCATCATTTTTTAATATAAATTCATATTAACTTAAAATGAATTATTTTTCAATATAAAAAAATTATTTGTCACCTCTTAATAATTCAACCAACAATCTCACTGGGCTACCTATGGCGCCCTTAGCTAGTTGCTCATCAAAGACCGCTGTCATACGAGGAGCAATATCAATGTGCATCCACCTATCTTTATAATCATTGGCAAAATGTTTTAGAAATAATGCTGCCGTTATTGCACCACCCACACCAGATGGACCCTTGGTGCGAATATTTGCAATATCGCCATGTGTTCCAGAAATTTCTACTGCATATTCATCCCAAAGAGGCATACGCCAAACATAATCACCTGTTTTTTCAGATAGCGCTAAGGTTTTTTGGGACAATTCTTCATTATCTGTAAAAAAGGCACTTGCTCTCTCACCTAGCGCCACCATTGCCGCACCTGTCAAAGTCGCTACATCAATCACATATTCCGGCTTAAAACTCTTGGCAAAAGTTAAAGCGTCCGCAAGGATAAGACGACCCTCTGCATCCGTATGCCCTATTTCAACATTGGTACCATCCATCATTTTTATAATATCCCCTGGTCGCATACTATCTCCGCTAGGCATATTTTCTACTGCTGGAATAAGAGCCACTATATTTTTTTTATATCTTAATCTCTCAGCTGTCAAAATCGTTGCAATAACAGCTGCGCCACCACTCATATCCATCATCATCTCTAATCCATGAGGATGCGGTTTTGTATCAATCCCCCCACTATCAAATGTTACGCCCTTACCGACCAATACGATTGGCGCTTTTTTAATATCTGTACCGTAATACTCTAAAATGATAAAGCGCGATTGATAAGAGCTCCCCTGTCCCACAGCCAGCACACCGTTCATTTTTTTTCTTCGCATTTGCTTCTCATCCAATACACTTAATTTAATCCTCTTACCCTTCACTGCTTTTTGGGTAATACTCGCCAAATGCACTGGGGTCATATCTGCCCCTGGAGTATTTGATAAATCTCTACAAAAATTAATATTAGTTGCAACAACTATTCCCTCAGCAAGCTCAGTCCTAGAAAAAGATTTATCTTTTTTCGAAACTAAAATAAAAATCTCTTTTATATCAAACCAACCTTCCTCAGGTTTATTTTTATATTTACGAAATTCGTAATTAGCCATATGCACTGCCTCTGCAAAAACCTGACTTAAGCCTTCGCCAAGATTATCAAACTCCACCAATTCTTTCCAATCAATCTCAAGCTTTTCGATTTTATTTTTCTTAGCTTCTTGAATAATTGAACGCACCAAAATAATCCACTTTCTCCGATTCATCGTATCCTTTTTGGGTGTCTTAATTTCTAGTTTATCAACTTTAGCCTCACGTATAAGACAGCTTACAGGCACCTTTTCATTCAACACAACTCTCGTAATCTTACCATTAACGATATTCTTTTCAATAATTGTAATTTTCATAAAAAAATTTATTTTAAATTTTCAGTCAAAAAACTTTTTAATTCTTCGATTTTCATTCTTTTTTGTTCCATTGTATCTCTATCTCTAACTGTTACGGTTCCATCTTCCAATGTTTCAAAATCCACTGTTATACAGTAAGGAGTTCCAATTTCGTCCTGTCGACGATATCTCTTTCCAATATTACCGTTATCATCAAATTCGCACATAAAATCCCCCTTAAGATTATCATAAATCTCTTTAGCTTTACCTACTAGCTCTGGTTTATTTTTTAATAAAGGAAAAATTGCCATCTTTACTGGGGATAAATATTTCGGAAATTTCATCACTACCCGCTCGGTTTTATCTTCCATTTTTTCTTCATTATAGGCTGCTAGCAATGTCATCAAGATACTTCTGTCTAATCCAAAGGTTGGTTCGATAACATGAGGCACAAACCTTCTATTATTTTCTGCATCAAAATATTCTAATTTTTTACCCGAAAATTTAGCGTGCTGAGACAAGTCGAAATTTCCTCGATGCGCGAGCCCAAAAAGTTCTGAAAAACCGAATGGAAACTTATATTCAATATCCACAGTTTTTCTAGAATAATGAGATAATTTCTCCTTAGCATGCTCATACCTTCTTAAGTCTTCCTTTTTAGCCCCTAGAGAAATCGCAAATTCTTCTTGAAAAACCATCCAACCTTCAAAGATTGATTCCCAATCTTTTTCTGGATCAATAAAATATTCAATTTCCATTTGTTCAAATTCACGCAAACGAAAAATAAAGTTCCTTGCTACAATTTCATTTCTAAAAGCTTTTCCAATTTGCCCAATTCCAAAAGGCACCTTAACTCGCATTGAGTCCACAATATTTTTAAATTCAATAAAAATTGCTCCGGCAGTTTCTGGTCTCAAATAAACATCCCCATAATAACCATTCATTTCAGTCTTAAACATTAAATTTAAATTCCGAACATTAGTCCAATCTGAAGCGCCACACTCCGGACACTTTACTTTTTCTTCTTTCAAAACTTTGGTCATTTTCTCTAGTTCTCCCTCCAAGTCTTTTCCAGTTGCCTCTTCGACCACATGATCTGCCCTAAATCTTTTTTTACATTTCTTACAATCTACCATCGCGTCATTAAATCCACTAGTGTGCCCTGAGGCCTCCCAAAGCTTAGAATTAAGCAAAATTGGTCCATCAATTCCCACGATATCCTCTCTTTCTTGCACAACTTTTTTCCACCAAAGTTTTTTGATATTATTTTTTAATTCCGTTCCATAAGGTCCGTAAGAATAAGAATTTGCAAATCCTCCATAAATTTCACTTGATGGAAAAACAAATCCTTTTCTTTTACAAAAAGAAACGATTGTCTCCATCATATTATTTTCTTCTCTTTCTTTTTTTAACAACATATTTTGGTATTTGGAATATGAGCACAAAAAAATCCTCATTCCCAAACAATCTAAAAAAATTAAATTGCTAGAACGAGGATTCTCGCGGTTCCATCTAGCTTGCCTCGACATAGCCCTGCCTACCGGCAGGCAGGTTTAGCGAAGTCGGGCTTTACCGACAACTTAAAACATTGAGACCACTTGATTCATATTCATTTTTAACTAGAAAGGGCTCCAACCTCCTTTCATTTAAAATATACTACAATAAAATTATTAGTCAAGATTAAAATTGAGAATATAAGAAGCTGGGAATTTTAGAATATAAGAATGTGGGAATTTAGGAAGCTGGGAATTTAGGATTTACATACATTCTCAAACTCTTAAATTCCTAAAATCCTAAATTCACAAATTCTTAGTTATTAATTCTTCATATATTTCAAGCAATCTGCGCGCGCACACTTTGCTGGTATATTTTTCCCTAGCTTCCTTTTTGGCATTTTTTCCTAATTCTAGGGCCAACTTATTATCTATTAAAAGCTTATTTAATTTATTTGAAAAATCTCCTTTTTTATCTGAAACTAAAATTCCAGTTTCATTGTTTTTTATTAAATCTCCTACGCCCAGAGCATCTATAGCTATAATTGGTAATCCCATATACATTGCCTCAGTGATAATTGTGCCCTGAGTTTCACTTTGCGAAGCATACACAAATACATCTGCTGAGCTTAAATAATTTTTTATTTCATTCCTGCTTATTAAGCCTGTAAAAAAAACCTGCTCACCTACGCCAGACTGATTAATTAGGGTTATCAGCTCATCTCGCAAGTATCCATCCCCACCCAAAACAAAAATTGCCTCTGAATTTTTTTTTAATGTTTTTATAACTTCCTTTACCAAAAAAAATACATTCTTCTCTTCCGTTAAACGAGAAATAGAAAGGATTATTTTCTTATCCTTTTCTATTCCCAATACTTTTCTTATTTTATGAGATTCTGGACTAGCAAAATTTTCTTCATCTACGCCAGTAGCCACTACCTCAATTGCACTTTTAACTACGCCCCATTTTTTTATAATTTGCTCAACTGATTGAGTTGGGATAATAACCTTGTTCACACTATTGGCATAATTAACTGAGTTTTTTATAATCCAATGAGCTGAAAAGCTTTTTGGAAGTATGGGTGCATAGTGCGTATATTTGTCATAGATAGTGTGCCAAGTAAAAACAATTGGCACCTTTTTTTTCTTAGCCCAACGCCAAGCCACGCCGCCCAAAAGATTGGGATGTTGCGAGTGAATGATATCAATTTTTAATTTTTCTATTTTTTTTTCTATCTTAGTTGAATATGGAATAGGCAAAGGAAAATCTATCTTATAGCCAATATTTAAAGAAGGATAACGAAAAATATTTTTATCTATATCTTTATAATTTTTATATTCAGGTGCAAAGATATAAACTTGGTGTCCAGCTTTTTTAAATTCTTTCCTAAAACTCTCAATAGAGGTTGTTACCCCGTAAGGATTAGGTAAATAATTATTGGTAAAAATTGCGATGTTCATAAATTAGCTTATTAGATTTTTAGCATTTAGCTCTTTAGCAAATAAACTTTTAGATTTTTAAAATAAACACAGTTCTACAATCTAACGCTCTCTCCATAGAAATATTTCCATAATTTGGATATTTTTCTTAAATCTAAAAAGCTACTAGCTAAAAGCTATCTCCTATATCGACTCTAAAAAACTTAGTATATCCTTAAAAATATGCTCATTTTTAATATCTGAAATAAAAGTATGATATGATCTTTTTATATATTTCTTTTTCTTTACGTCCGAGCCTATCTGCTTATATATTTTTCGTAAACTATTTTTAGCCACGATATGATCACTGGAAGACTGCATTATTAAGAAAGGCTGTTTTATTTTACCCAAATCCTTTCTCGAGTGTCTAACTAATTTATCCAACTCCATAACATTTTTAATTGGATAGGTTTGATAAGAAATGATTCGAGTAATAGTTTTTCTAGAACCAAATGTGGGCGGATATACTTTCTTTTTATATTTTTTAAAAAAACTCATTACAAATACTACAAAGTTAACAATTTTTTCCATTTTAATTTTATATGGGGTAGCCATCAAAATCAAGCCATCAATATCGTTAAATTTTTTAGCCAAGCAAAGAGCTATTGTCCCCCCCATGGAAGTCCCTCCAACGAAAACCTTTTTATGTATTCTTCTTAGTTTTTGATAAGCATCACTAGCATCACCTATCCAATCCTCATATTTCACATTTTCTAAATCTTCCGGCTTGGTGCCATGTCCACGAAGCATTGGCCCATAAACCGTATAACCAGCCTCGTTCAAAAAAACTCCCAACCTCCTTAATTCATAAGGTGTGGCCGTCCAACCATGCAAAAGCAATACTGCTTTTTTATTTTTTCCCTTAAAATAGAAGGTTTTATTGACCAAATGTTTCTCATTTCTATAGAGTAATTTTGGACTAGCAAATAAAATACTTCTCGTCTTTTTTAAAATTTTTCCCACCATAATCAAACTTTTGTCTATTATAATAATTCATCCGTTACTAAGTCTCATGGATTAATTTTATCCTCTTTAAGCCATTCAAGCAAGGAAAATTAATAACAAATAAAAAAACAGGACTCACCTGCATAAATAAGGCTGAGTCCCACAAAATTTACATTTTTAGATAGTTTGGACTATTTTTCGATATCCTCCACTATTCTTTCTATTTCTCTCAAAGTTTCCTTCATTTTTTCTAATTCTCTTTCAATTTCTTTATTTCTCTCCATCCACATTTCACGCTGTCTTTCTAATATTTTTATTTTTTCTTTCAGTTGAATTAAATTAACTGCCATAATTTTTATGTCTCCGTCAACTGACGGATAACTATTTTAATTTTTAATTTTCCAATAACTCTCTGGATTTATATTTCTTGTAAAAAGTAATAATCAAAAAAGAAACCAAAGCCAATCCCAAAATCAACCACCCTGCCCACTCTATATATTGTCCAATTTGCTTCCACATATAACCATAGAAATATCCCATAATCACCAAAAATCCACTCCAAACAACTCCGCCCATAATTGAATATTTTAGAAATTTTCTAAAGTCCATCCTAACAATCCCCGCCGCCACAAAAGTTGCCCAGCATAATCCAGTAGTTGATTTAACTGCAAAAATAGTCTTTCCACCGTGGCTTTGGAAATATTTTTCCATTTTCAACACCAATTTTCTGGTAATTCCCATATATTTTCCCACCTTATCCACGAAATCCATCCCCCACTTCTTTCCCAACCAATATAAAGCGACATCTCCAATGATATCTCCCAGCATCGAGAAAATTAAAACTACCCAAACATTTAAGATTCCAAAAGAAGCCAACATAGCTGATAAAATCGTAACGACTGGTCCCTCAATAATCATTAAAGGTAAAATAATGACATATCCCCAATCTCCTAAAAAATTTAAAATTTCTTGTCCAGTAAAAAACATAAAAAATATATAAACACGTTAACACATTAGCATGTTAACATTTTAACATCTTAGCAAATAATGAAAATTTTTCTTCTCTAATTTCTGAACTTTCCGCATCATCAAATTCATAAATTCCTAGATTCATAAATTCCAAAAATTAAAATTACAATCCATTCTTATCCTTATTAAGATTATGCTCATCTAACGTGACTGAAAAAACTGTCTCACCTGTCTCAATATTACTCAAAAAATAATTATAATCAGTTCGAGTTGGATAGATAGTTGCTGTAATTGAATCTAAGCCCGGATTAGCAATTGGACCAGGAGGCAAACCCACATTTAAATAAGTATTATAGGGTGAAATTATCTGCGTATCTGCATAAGAATATTGTTTTTTGTTTTCTCCTAAAATATAAGCTAAGGTAGCACAACTTTGGAAAGCTTGACCATTTCTCATTCGATTATAAAATATCCCACTTACTACTTTTTTATCCTCTAGGGTTTTAACCTCTTTTTCTACAATACTCGCCATAGTTAAAACTTCATATATGGTTTTATCTTGAGCCTCAATTTCGCTTCTCATATCTTGGGACAATTTATTATCAAAATTATTTAACATTTTTTTAATAATATCCTGAGCACTAGCATCCACAAAAAAGAAATAAGTATCAGGAAAAAGATAACCCTCCAAATCTTTACTTTTGGGAATTCCGTCTAAAAATTCAAAACCGTATGTCTCCTTGAAGTAATTAGGGTCTTTAGATAATCTCAAAAATTCTTCTCCGTCAAAGCCATTTTCAGCCAAACGTTCGCCCATCTGCTTTATTGAAAAGCCTTCTGGAAAAGTTATTTTTTTAGATTCTTTCTCTGGCTCCAGATCTGACTTTGATAAAATCATCAGTATCTCTTCAATACTCAAACTAGAATTCAAGACATACTTTCCAGCTTTTATCTTTCCCCGATAATCCTCTTTATAAGCATAGAAAACAAAATATATCTTGCTAGAAATTAAATTATCCTTTTTTAAATTACTAGCTGTATTCCAGATATTCTCCCCCGTCTTAACTTCAAAATCTACGATTACAGATTCCTCATTATTTTTATCCTGACCCCAAAAAGAACCCAAAAATAAAAAACTAATTAATATCAAAAAAGCCAAACTTATTTTAATTTTCATAATATTTAATTCAATTTAACCAATATTTATTATCTCCATATTAACCGCTTTTTTATTAATAGACAACAATCCAATCAAAATAAGGAGTTTAAAAATAATTACCACCAAAAAAACTAAAAACCAACTCACTATTGTTCCAGTTCCCGTTATTGCCAAAAAAATTACCAAAGTAAATACAATGTGCATAACCGGCATCTCCTGATCCAAATAACCTACATTTACATTTAAAAAGTTATCTACCTTTTTGTTTAAAATTTCCACAAATATATCAATCATTTTTTCATCTCCGTTAACTTCTCGCTCTGCCATTTTAGAAATATCACTTCTGCCTTTTTTTATCACATTTTCTCTTTGTAATTCACTTAACTCTGTGGTTCTTAACGCCCTATATTCAACACCATCTTCATTAACGCCCTTTAAATTCATATCATTCCCTCTAAATTTTTCAAACACAAACTCATCCACTGTCGCAAATTCTCTTTTTTGATTCAATAAATCAGTATCTGCCAAGGTTACCAACTTAATCATCAATCCATCTCTGCCACTATCCATTTTAAACTTAGGAAGATTACTTGATTCTATCTGAGGATTATTAAAAAAATAATATTGCCCCGCTAGCATCAACGCCATAGCAAAAATAAAAAAATGTCTTCCAATCCTCAATGATTCCCAAATATTAATTTTTATCCGACTACGCATTTCTCTTCGCACTATCTTTCGAGCTCCATACAGAACTCCAAAGGAAATTAATATTACTAGGATACTCCAAGGGTTTTGGGTAAACAAAATTTGCAATAAAAGCCCTCCTAATGTCACTAATAAAAAAAATCTCTTATCCCTCACGATTAAAGCGCCCAGAAACCAAGAAACAAAAAAAGTTGAAATAAAAAATATTATCCAACCCCAATTATTTAAAGAAGTAGAAAAAAGCCTATCCGCTAACCACCAAATAGAGATGGCTGATAAAAAAATAATTACTAACTCAAGATACTTAAAAATTCTTTTTTTCATTTTTATCTTTTATAAATTTCACTTATATTATATCATCTTAAAAAACTAATATCAAAGATATTTAAATGGAGACAACCTATGTCTTACTTAACTCATTTCCTATATTGTATCCTTCAAAATACCCCAGCACCCCCCAAATAAAATTACAATAAAAAAAAAGCCTACGACGAATATTTTGTCGTAGGCCAAAGTTGGTAAAATTTTTATTCAAACTCCATGTTCGCTTCGCGAACACAATCAAAAATCCATTCATCTCCCCGAAATTCTATAGGGCAAGACGCAAACGGCCACCATCATCGGAGTCACCGGCACCGTCGGAGTTGAGGCAAAACTTGCAGGCGTTGGAGCAGGCGCTGGCGACTGAAACATTGGGACTACTGCCTGTATCTCGATGAACAATCACATCCCGTCTCCATTCCCAGTTATCGGGAGCCAGATAGGTTTTATCCTTGACATACATCTGACTTGTCAGGATAATCCCTTCAGCACTGGAAAGCACTCTGACATTTTTGGCAATTGCCGAAACATAAGATCGGTCGTCCAAAGCGACTATTTCACCGTCTTTATTGACGATAATTTGGTTGCTAGGAATATCCACTGAGTTACTAGTGAAAATCATCTCCATCGTGCCAGCTATGATCTTTGACGGAGAACCTTTTTCTTCGTTTGTGCGAGCTACCTCTTTCGCCCAATCTTCCTTGAAAGCCTCGACATCAAATTCATCTGGCTCCATCGGATTGCATCGTTGCAAAAGCTCTGCCAGTTCCAAATTCGTCCAACGGTCAGTTCCTGTTTCCGCCCAAATTTTGAAGCCGTTTCCTTTTATTCCTTTCAAAATGGTGTCATAAAAAAATTCAGCTTCAGTCATCCGCGTTTCTGTTTTAGTTAAAAAATCTGTGGTGACCTTGAGCAGGGCGTAATTCAGACAGCCTGCTTCCAATCCAGCTTTAATGGCGGGAAGCCTCCTGATATCAACAAAAATCTTTTTACGATCGATACGAAAAATTGGACCGTAAAACATCTGGTAAAAATTTTCCTGTTCCTTGATGATTTTTTCAAGACTGCCAGTGGAAAGAAATCTTTCCAACTTATTGTCTTGAAACCACTTCAGCAGAGCTGCATAGTTGAGCGCACTTGGAACGTAATTGTTAACAAATGCAATCAGGTCAGAGCGAAAAATCGGATCAGTAATAATTCTCTGAAAAATATCCATCCCCCCGGCTTCAATAAGCATGCGCCCAGCTTCATGGACTGTTCCCATTCGTTTTACAAATTCAATCTCTTCACGTGTCGGTCGGCTCGCAATTGTTTTCATCGCACACCTCTCTTTAATTAATAGCAAATTTTGCTTCTGACTAATCACTCTGATTTCGCCACAGCAGAAAAAATTTTTGTTTGGTTTTGGAGGCTCAACCTCCATTATGGAGGTTGAGCCTCCAAAAAATCCTTTCTGCCACGGCGAATTTATGCACTTTATGATTTTAATGAACTAATTTTAAATTATACACCCAAATAGCTATTTTGTCAAACGAAAAATGCTTATTTTTGGCATAAATACTGGGTTTTTGCATAAATTTTATCTGGAAAAGCTTGCATTTCATTGTCCCTACGAGATATTCTTAAAAAAAATACACCAGCTTAAACAAATTCAAAATTGCCTCAAAATTACTCCATCTTGCAAATGTTTTTTACAGCATCAAAATCTTCAGTTGTTAGGCTGATATTATCCAAATCTTGATCTTCCATCAAATAATACATGATCGATTTTGAGTTTTCGACATGACCAATACCTAGGGCGTGCCCCAGCTCATGAGCCAAAACCAATTTCAAGTCATTGTTATCATGAAACTGGTAAATATCAATTTCCAAACCATTGTATTCACCCTGATTGAATTCAACTGCCTCACCAAATCTATCTTTATAGGTCTCTATTTTATTGTTGTAATTATTAACTATGGAATTTTCCTTTTTAACAAGCTTATTAATTCCATCAGCCAAGCCGCTTAATCGATCTCTCTCATCGTCCAAATCTTCCTTCATCTCTGCTAATTCATTCTCCTCATCTTTCATTTCTTCATACTTTTCCTTAGTTATCTCACCACTTTTATTCAACTTCTCCACTGTTTTATTAAATGTAGACACTTGATCTTTGTAATCTTGAATATTTTTTTCATAAATCGCCAGCGCTTTATTATAAGTAGCATACTTATTTTTATATTCCTGGGATAGGTTATTTTTATCATATTCTAAGTTATCCAATTGCTCATCTAACTTATCTTTTTCTAATGTTCGCAGTTGCCTTTCATCAAATATAAAATTAACTTTAAATTCTGCCCCCTCTCGATATTGAAAAACATTTTTACCTAATTTACTTTCCCAAACATTCTCAGCCTCACTGATGATTGCTTTTATTTCTTCTTCAGAAATATTAAATCTAGGGTCAATATTTCCCAGTGAATAATGCAAAGTTTCATCACAAACAGTTGACCAACCCAATTCCCTCAAAGCTTTTGTTGCTCCCAATTTTATTTCCTCTGCTTTACTAGCATAAAAAACAGTCCCGCTCAAAACTAGAATTATTAATATTATTATTTTTAGATAAATTCTCATATTAACAATAATTTTAAAAATTTAATCATTAAAAATTAATAACGCAATATTTTACATTATTGCTCTTCTATGTTAAGATTATTTTTGTTATTTGTAAATAATCTTAAAAAAACAAAAAATTATGAAAAGCATCCAAGAAGTTTTTGATGATATCCAAAAACTAAAGAAAGAACGCCGAGAAATTAGCAAAGAATACAGATACCTACTTGAGCATGATGGTAAATATCAAGAGATTACAGAAGAAGCTAAAAAACTTAGAGATCAAAAAAAGAAAATCGAAGAAGTAAATAAATCTCCTCGCTTAGACGACTTGAAACATGAAATCGATGCCCTCAATGAAATGGCTTCTGATATCGCCATTAGCCAGCTGATGAACGGCCAAAGCATCCAGATTAAAGATGAATACGAGATAGAATATGAACCAGTTTACAAAGTCAGCTTCAAGAAAATAAAATAAATCTTTAAAAAAACACTACCTTATACGGTAGTGTTTTTTTTAGAAGATTTAGCTTCTTTAATGGCCTTTTTTTCTTCCTCGATAAGTGGAAAGTCCTTACAATCACCATTAATTATTGGCTTACTAAAGACTCTAGTGCCGTCTCTGGTGGCTAAGGTGGAGATTACTAAACCTGAATTTTCCATATCCAACATCGCAATAGAAAAACTTTGATTTCCACCCATATCTCGAAAAGGATTATATCTCACCACGCCCACCCTCTGAATTCCTCGAGAAGCAATATTAAATATTTTTTCGTAACCATCAAATAATTCCTTTATATCTTTTTGATTTTTTTCAATTAAGCTCAACTGCTTGCTTATTATATCCTCCATATCTTTACCATTTTTACCTGCGAAAAATTGCTCGGAAAGTTTACTTATTTTTTTAAACTTAGCAAATAATACTACATTCAAAAAAACCAGAACAAAAAAAATAACCACCACTATAACCACCAAATATGGAAAGAAATCTTTTAAAGCTTCATTCATAATATTTTATATTATTCTTCATTTTCTTCAGTTAGACTGATAGAATATAATTTTTTATTTTCGTTATTTTTATTTATAAAAAACAAATTATCTTCTCTATTGTTATAAGTAGCTTTAAAGTCATCCAAGTTCAAATCGACCAAATCATTTATATTTTTAATAGATCGATTATCCAGCTCAACAATCTTTATTTTATCACCGGCGCTAAATATCAGATGCTCATAATCCTTAAACCAACTCACATTTTTTATCGGTTGTGAAAATCTGACGATATCTATTTTCTGACCTTCTTCTCGACTTGGCTGAGTCTCCCATTTTCGAGCAAAATAAACCGCAATCTCATTTCTGCTCCAGAAAGCAATTTTCTTGCCATCATTAGAAAAATGAATGCCCTCCACCTCTTGTCCAATTTCCTTTACTCCATCAGTAGTCTCACCATGATTATACAAAAATAATTTTTTATCTTGAGAGATGACAGCAATCCTATCCTCGTCATAAACAATCAATTCAAAATCGTCTCCACTTGTCGCATCTATTGATTCTGTGGTTGCTTGCTCCGATTCCCCTCTACCACTAATATTCTCTCTATAAATTATATGATTATCTGCAGAAAGATAGTATATATTTGAACCAGATAAATCATAACCCAAAATATTGTCCGCCACTTCAACTTCATTATTTTGATTCTCTAAATCCAACCGGTAGAGTTTATCTTCCAACATATAAAACAAAGTATTTTTATCATCACTACTCCATCTAAGCTTTTTTATATTATCCTTCTTAATCTTTTCATTCAAATTAAAAAATTCTTCATTCCCAATATTGATTACAAAATACTCTCTTTTATTATCCTTCTCTACGGGCACGATCAATCTTCCTTCTCTGGGCGACCATTCAATATTTTCTTTTTTATTTTTCATCAACTGATAACCATCAAAAGAAAAAGAATACAAAATCTCCTCTTTTTTTACATCCAAAATTTTAACCTCAAGCTTTCCTCCTTCACTTTCTACTAAAGCAATTCTTTTGCCGTCTGGAGAAATAAAAAAGTCTTCCACATTTTGAGTTAAATATTCAATCTGAGTATAGTTTTCTCTAGAGAGAAAAACATTCCAAAACTCAGTTGAAATACCACTATGCACATGAAACTCCTTTGACCATGAAGAATACCCAGGGGAACGCACCTCCAACATATATTTACCAGGATTTAACGAACCAATATGATAAGAATAATTTAAGAAGTTAACCATTCCAGTAGAAACTTGTTTATTATCCAAAAAAACCTCAATCTCCCGAGGAGTTGGCTTGATCGTTACTGAACCGGAATAAACGAATATGCCACGCTCAAAACTGAAGCGATATCCCATCGCATAATAAACCACTACAGGTGCAACTGCAAAAAAGAGCAGCACCAACAACCAAAAAAATATTTTTTTAACTCTTATATCAACCATTTTATTATAATTTTTGAATTATTAACACATACTTAATATAGTGTATATAGTGCTTTTTGTCTAATATATTAGAGCCTCGCCAATAATTTATTATAAATTTCCCCTATTTCCGATACATCGCTTATTAGAGATTGATTTATAATCATTAAAGTACTATTATATAAAAAGTTAAATGAGTAATAATTTAAATCATGATAGTTTTAGGCATCGAAACATCTTGTGATGAAACTGCTGTAGCGGTGATAAAAAAAGAAGCTGGCAAACTGTCTGTTCTTGCTAATATTGTTTCTTCTCAAATATCACTGCACGCTCCCTTTGGCGGAGTGGTACCCAATTTAGCAGCCCGTGAACATCTTAAAAATATTATCCCTGTCCTAAAATCAGCTCTGAAAGAATCTCAAATAGAGCCTAAAGATATTGATTTAATTTCTGTTACTCAGGGCCCCGGACTTATCCCTGCTTTATTAATCGGCACTAATTTTGCTAAAACCATTGCCTATGCTTGGCATAAACCCCTTTTGGGTATTCACCACATTGAGGGTCATATCTATGCTAATTTCATCAATAATCCCCAAATAAAATTTCCCGCCCTTGCCTTGGTGGTCTCTGGTGGGCATACTCAACTAATTCTAGTCAAAGACCATTTCCAATATGATTTAATAGGTGAAACTCAAGATGATGCCGTTGGCGAAGCTTTTGACAAAGTTGCTCGAATTCTTGGCCTAAGCTATCCCGGTGGCCCACTAATTTCTCAGCTAGCTGATGAATATATGGCTCAAAATCCAAATGTTATTGGGGGTGATTTATTACCTCGTCCAATGCTCAATAGCGGAAATTTTAATTTTTCCTTTTCTGGCTTAAAAACCGCTGCCCTTTATATAGTTAGAGATTTCAGAAAGGAATATAGTTTAGCTCCAGAAGATAAGTTGCCCCATGATTTCATCCAAAAAATGGCTTATGAATTTCAAGAAGCTGCCACTGATGTGTTGATTAGTAAAACCATCAAAGCAGGCATCCAATATAATGTCAAAACAATTTTTCTAGCTGGTGGAGTCTCAGCCAATCAAAGTCTGCGTGATAAATTGGGCTCAGCTGTCAAAAAAAATATTCCCCAAGTAAGTTATGCTCTCCAACCCCTTGATTATTCAACTGATAATGCTACTATGATAGCAGTTGCAGGCGCTTATCGCTTTAAAAAAATGACTCCCGAGGAAAAATTAAATTCTCTGGAAAACTGGAAAAATCTACAACCCAGTGCTCAACTTGTCCTTAAATAAATTTTAAAAATAAAAATAAATGGAAATAAATCCAATGGAATCGCCCATCATCAGCAAATGCCTAGCTCCTGAATGCGAAAATCTATATAAGTGCACACTGGAAGATAAAAATTGCGCGAAAAGAAAACTAGGAGAAGATGGGAAATGCACCCTTTACGAAGATTGCGCCAAAAAAGAAAACACTAAATTATCTCATGGCTATTGCAAAGCGGATTGCATGGAGGAGGCTTTATTAACAGCAACTAAAAATTTTAAAAAAAAGTAGTCCGAATTTTCTGACTACTCTTTTTTTTAGCAATACCTTCCTTGAAAAATATCCCTTCTGCTGATAAGATAGCTTTAAAGATAAAATGATTTATTTGCTCAAATCTAAATTTAAAATAATCCGACCTAAACAAAAATAAAAATGTATTTTAGAAATGCCATTCACTCTTTCTCTTGGGGAGTTATTACTGCTGGGATGTCCCTAATTTTTCAATTATTTGCAATATCAATTGCTTTCCCATTAAGCGAAAGTTCGATAACTATTGAAATGATTGAAGGCTCGATTTTACTTTTAGCTACCTATGTATTTATTGAAGAATCTTTTAAATATCTTATTGTCAGCAAAAAAATCAACACCCTCTCTTATGGCAAAGGATTTATATTAAATGCGTGGCTAGCTGGCTTAGGGTTTTCCATGCTTGAGTTATTTATAATATATCAGAAAAGCATCTATACTAATATGGATTTTACCAGCCTTGATTTGCTAAAAACGTCATTGCTGCATATGCTCACGTTTGGAATATTTGGCTACGTTATAGCTGTTAAAGAGAAAAGGGGTTTAAATTTAAAAGTTTTATTATTTAATATTGTCATTCACCTCATTTACAATTATTCAATCCTATTCCTCGATTATTACAGCGACTATATAACCTCAGGGATAATTATCGGACTATTTTTGATAAATATAATACAACTACTCATTGTTAACAAAAAACTTGCCTCAGATTAATAAATATCATATAATTCAACTGTAAGCTATCAACAAAATAGAACTAAATTTTTTAGTTACCAAAATGGTAATTAATCAAATAAAAAATAAAAAAAATATGACCAAAGAAAAAAAATCATTTATGGAAAAACTAATCGGAGCTAAAAGAATAGATGATGATATTGATTCATCTAATTCAATTAGACCAATGGGCATCATAAATGAAGATGAATCCGATGACATTTCAATTCCCAGTTCACACTTCGAGCAAGAAAATGATAATTTTTCTGATGGCTGGAATTCTCCAACTAGTCATAATCAAACCGACGCAGACGAATCCGGAGATGGCCAACTTACTATAGATGTTTATCAAACTGATGAAGATGTTGTAATTAAATCCACTATTGCTGGAGTTAACCCTGAAGATCTTGATGTTTCTATCAACAATGATATGATTACCATCCGAGGCGAAAGAAAATTTGAAGAAGAAGTAAGCGAAGAAAATTTTTATTATCAAGAATGTTACTGGGGAAGTTTTTCTCGCTCCGTCGTCTTACCCGTTGATGTTATTGCTGAAAAAATTGAAGCTTCTCTTAAGAATGGTATTTTAACTATTCGACTACCCAAAGCTGACACCAACAAAACCAAGAAAATAAAGGTCCGTGGATTCTAGTCGAAATGCTTAATGAAAATTATTCTCTTTTTCAAAACTGCTAAATTAAATTAAAATAGCAGTTTTGTTATATTATTGATACGCCAAGTTAAATGAAAACCTCAATTAAATCAATTTTTTATTTAGTTATACTACTAGCACTGATGTCTTTGAGCAATGACATTGCCTCTGCTTCTGCATGGGAAGGTAGTAATATAATTTTTGAGCTACCAGAGCAAGAAATTGAAATATCGAAAGAAGATATCTCCAGATGGATTGAAATAAAACCATCCCTAAAATATTCAAAAAATTATATTTCTGAAATAGAAGACATCAACTTCTGCCCTGAGGCTAAAATAATTTGCAGCCTAATTACAACTGAAAGAACAAAATATTCTACTCAAAAAGTTGAGACCAAAAAATTTAATGAAGAAAAAATAAAATTGTTTTTGGATGATTTATCGGCAAAATCAAATAAAGAAGCAACCAATGCAACATTTACGGTAGAAGATAGCAAAGTTTCTAATTTTTCACTCAGTAAAGATGGTTACAAAATGAACATCTCCAGCAGTCTAAAAAATATTCTCAATCTTCTTGCAAACAGCAAAGATTCAAATAAATTAAAATTATCCTTTGACATAATCGAACCGGAAGTTAAGGACAATAGTGCTGACAAACTAGGCATAATAGAATTAATCGGCGAAGGAAAATCTAATTTTACGGGCTCAACACTGAGTAGAATTCATAACATAAAAGTAGCTACTGCTCGCTTTGATGGACTCTTAATCAAACCAGGAGAAGAATTTTCTTTTGTTAAAAATTTAGGGGATGTAGATGGCGAACATGGCTACAAACAAGAACTAGTTATCAAAAAGGGTGTAACTGAGCCTGAGTTTGGTGGAGGAATATGTCAGGTATCCACAACCGCTTTTCGGGCAGCCATAAATTCAGGTCTAGAAATAACTGCTCGCCGCAATCATGCCTACCCCGTGCATTATTATAGTCCTCAAGGTATGGATGCCGCAGTTTATATTCCCAATCCTGATCTAAAATTCAAAAATAATACTCCCGGGCACATACTTATTAAAACTGACCTAAATGTTGAAAAAAAAGAATTAATTTTTAGATTTTATGGCACCAATGATGGCAGGAAGGTTGAGGTAGAAGGACCAACGGTTTTATCCAGACAGCCCGATGGCGCCATGAAAACTGTTTTCCATCAAAAAGTACTTGATGCCAGTGGAAATATAATTATAGATACTGATTTTAATAGCAACTATAAATCTCCCAATGACTACCCTAAGCCAGGAGAATTTCTAACTTCCAAGCCCAAAGATTGGTCCAATAAAGAATGGACAGAATACAAGGCAGACAATAAACTATAAAAATAGAATAATTTTTCATCAAATATTATTTTAATCCAATCACTGCAATCATTGCCTCAATTTCCCCTGGCTTATCTCTGCGATAAGAAAAATAACTTGCCTCATTGCAAAATGTGCATCTCCCACTATCAAAAATATCTAAA
>Ga0209373_10001956_pt1 | contig 22159 bp, 19 predicted proteins | sample Higcelweek5metaG_FD_187173 | JGI IMG/M metagenome (GOLD analysis project Ga0209373, IMG submission 187173) | Freshwater pond sediment microbial communities from the University of Edinburgh, under environmental carbon perturbations - High... | ecosystem: Environmental > Aquatic > Freshwater >... | reverse complement strand
CTCTTTTCTTTTTTTTAAGTCTAGGAGTGGAAGGAATTCTCTGCTCTTTATTTAATCTATTTTGTAAATACTCATCTATTTGTGATTCTTTTTCTTTTATTATTTCTTCATCACGATTGTCTTCTATCCTATTTTCAAAAACCTTTTTTTCTTCTTTGATTTTTTTAACTGGTTTAGGAGCAATAACCACTTCCTCTTTGAAAGTAATCTGTTTTTTATTTTTATTTATTTTTATATCTTCTATTCTTCTTTGCATATTATTTCCCCATTTTTCTCATTACAGCAATAGCTTCTACCATTATGAAAGGATCACAAGTTCCTTCTTTGACATTACACATGGTCAAAAATTCTGGTCCATCCAAGGTAACGACAGTACACTTATGATCAGAAACCATTGATTGAATATATCTCTCGTTTTGCAAAACATTAGCAAACCAACCCTTTATATCATCATCAGCTGTCAAAAATATTGTACCGGGTAAAATGAGTGTATGCGGTAATGTGCTTATGCATTGAATAAAAGCTTCACCCCAAGAGTTTTCTATCGAATCAAAAAGAGGAATTATTTTCTTTTTAAATTCATCAGAAAGATTGTTATCACTGTATAGCTTAAAAAGCTCTTTCGCGTCACGTAATTCTACCTCAAGCTTAGTACATATATATTCAAAGAAAGTCCTTTTTCCAAATGGGAAAGAGAGCATTGACCTTAGAACTCCTTTTGTAACAATACCAACATCAGTTATTTCTCCACTGATATCAAGTAAGAGATAAGAATCTGGACCTACGTATTTATCTCTAATCGCCAAGAAGGTTGCTACAGTAAAAGAAGAAAAAGATATGTCTTTATGATGAAATGTTTTTAATAATGTCTCCTTTATTTTATCTAAACACATCTTAGGTGCCAAAGATATAATCATATTCATTTCAAGAGATTGGCATTTTTTGCCCAGTGGATCATCTACAGCATAACCATTAAGAGACACTGACATTGTGTGCTGTTCTATCATTTGAGGCATACCACTTTCTTGATCACGATATTTGTTCTTATATAAATCTGTAAGATTTAATATTTCTTTTTGAATTAATTCATCTGCTAAATGTTTAGTAAATACGAAAGATTTCTCTTTAGTCATCTTTATCGTTCTTGTCTCAGATAAATACCAAGGTGAAGCGAGTACACAAACAATTTCATCTGGAGCTCCTATTTTTTTGTTATATAAAGAAGTTGCTGTTGCATTGAGCGCATTAACCATATCTTTCAGAAATAATTTAAAATCAAAAACATCCCGAGGTATTATTTCAGTGCGAACAGTTTTTAATATTGTTGGAATAGTTTTACCGCTTTTATCATCTAAAGGGATACGGGCAAGAGCACCTCCAACACTACCAGAGCCAATATCAAATATTGCAATAAGTTTTTCTTTTTTCCCAGATGAAAATAAAAATCCCATAGTACTTATATTATACTACAGAATAGATAAAAAAGCTTTAACTTGTTGTGGAAAATTACGAAAGAGTAGCCTTTATTCGACGGATACCAGCCGAACTTGCCTCTTCTTTGTCTATTTTGAAATGACCGAGTTCTTTGGTGTTTTCTACATGAGGCCCACCACAGAATTCTTTGGAAATCGCGTTACCATTTTCATCTTCTATAAAGTAGACAGAGACAACTTCTGGATATTTTGCTCCAAATTCCATTTGAGCTCCAAGTTTCTCTGCTTCGGATAAAGGTAATTCCTTACGAGCAACTTTTAATCCTTTCTCTATTTTATCATTTACCCAATCTTCTACTTTTTTCTTTTCTTCATCTGTAAGTTTGTGATCGCAGACAAAATCCATACGTAGTCTTTCTTCTGTAATATTACTTCCCCTTTGCTTAATATCTGGATTTACAACAGCTTGAAGCCCAGCAAGAAGTAAATGATGTGCTGTGTGAAGTCGAGTAGTTTTTTCACTGTGATTTGCAAGCCCACCTTTAAACATCCCCGCTGATGAAGTCTGTGAAAGTTTCTGGTGCTCTGCCATTTTTTTATGAAAATCTTCTAAATCAATTTTTATTCCTTTTTCCTTAGCTAACTCTTCTGTTAATTCTATTGGGAAACCGTAAGTGGTAAAAAGTATAAACGGATCGGTTCCTTTTTCAAACTCTTTTAATCCATTTTCTAGCGTTTTCGTAAAATTACTTTCTTCTTCAGATAATATTTTTATAATATTTGGGTTTTGCAATTCAGAATAATTATCTTTGTATAGATCAACAAAATCTAAGGCGGTGTTAGAAATAAAATTATCATGTAAACTAATTCCTAATTTATGAGCATTTATCATAGCTCTGCGAATTAAGCGTCTTAAAACATAACCCCTATCTTTATTAGAAGGGATAACACCGTCTGATATTAAAAATGTTGCTGTTCTAGTATGATCTGCTAGTATACGAGCCAATCTTTCATCATATTTAAAACTTTTTATTCCTCCTGAATTATACTTTATACCATTAATAACAGTTTCAAATAAATCAGTATCAAATACAGTCTTAACTCCTTGGCAAACCATAGCGATTCTTTCAAGACCCATACCTGTATCAACATTACGTTGGGCAAGTTTACCAACAACTTTTCCATCTTTCTTCTCATATTCCATGAAAACATTATTCCAAATTTCTATGATTTTTCCCTCATCATCGGCTTTTGTAAACTCATCGTGCGTCATATCTCCAAGAGGAATTTCATTTGTATCATAAAAAATCTCAGTATCAGGACCACAAGGACCATTATCTCCAGCACTCCACCAATTATTTTTGGCTGGCAAGAAATAAACACGATTTTCTGGAAGGTATTTTTTCCAAAGATCTGCCGCTTCATTATCACAAGGAGCATTATCATCACCCTTAAAAACTGTTACATAAATTCTATTTATATCTAAACCGAGACCAGTTTCTTTATTAGTTAAAAATTCAAAACTCCAAGCGATAGATTCTTCCTTAAAATAATCACTGAGAGACCAGTTCCCTAACATTTCAAAAAAAGTAAGATGACGATTATCCCCAACTTCATCAATATCTCCAGTTCTAACACATTTTTGGACATCAACTAATCTGGTTCCCATCGGATGTTTCTGTCCTAAAAGATACGGCACGAGTGGTTGCATTCCAGCAGTATTAAAAAGCACTGATGGATCATTTTCAGGCACTAAAGAAGCCGAAGGAATTATTTTATGTCCTTTGCTTTCAAAAAATTTTAGAAATTTATTTCGTATTTCACTTGAGTCCATTTAATTAGTTTCTTGTTTATTATCATTACAATATTTTGATTTCTTTAATCGTTCCTCTAAAAACCAAAGAGCAATAAAAATAAATAGGGTTAAAATAGTTGCAACTATAGCAATATTGTAAAGTTTAAAACCAGCCGCCATACCAATTCCAGCGGAAACCCAGAGACTAGTAGCTGTTGTAAGACCCATTACTTTTGATTCTTTAGAAAAAATAAGTCCTGTTCCTAAGAATCCAACTCCAACTACAATCTGAGAAATAATCATTAAAGGATTCAATCCAGAAAAACCAGTGAACTGTTTAACCATTTCTCCAGAAACAATAACAAATAAAGCTGAACCCATAGAAACAAGCGCATAGGTTCTCATACCTGCTGTCTTGTGAGCCCAAACTCTTTCAGCTCCTATTGCTACACCTAAAAGTAATGCTACTAATAAACGAACTGTGACATCTAACGTTGTTATGCTTAAAAAGTTTTCCATATCTTCATACTATAACATATAATCTTAAAATTTCTTATGGTACCAAACCTTAATTCTAAATTTAATTGTCTTTATTAAGATAAGAACCAAACGACCATAATATTCTAATATTGATTTAGTTTTCTTCATATTATATAAATTCTGATTGATAACATTTTTCACAATAAACTATTTCTTTTCTGCCCTCGATTATAGCTGTTTTAAATGTAACTTCACAAGGACTGTTTCCGTGTGAATGTATGACTGTGTTGTGATATTTTCCGTTTTTTGATTTTAATCCATCACACATACATTTTCTAGTTAATAACTTTGGAGGATTAATTTTCTTTAGCCTTTCGTAATACCTACAATTTGGGCATAAATGTGGTAATGCTAAATTCATTTGTTTATAAAATAGCAGCTCGTTTGGTAAAATTTTAAATACTTCTAAGCATTGCTGTTTACAATCTTCCTCATTATGCTCACACTCTATAACTTCGTTTAAAATTTTATCTGACACATTTTTTATATCATCAGGTAAATCTCTGGCTTTTATTGTTGCATGATAATCTCTTTTTATTCGTTCACGCCAATTATACCCCAACATTAAAGTCTGCTCTTTGGTGAGTGGATAGAATTTATTAGCCCATGTTTCATTATAAGCCCACAAAGAAAGTTCTATCGGAAAGAATTCTCCATATTTATAAACTATTCCCTTTTTATCAATATAGGGCATCTCGTCCATATGTTTTTTAATCTTGGGAATCAAATCCTCATATTCTTCTCTAGTATATTGCTTGTTTAAAATACAATACTTTTTTTGTCTTAATTTAATACAACCAAAAAGATTTTTGCCTCCATAAATATTTTCACAGTACTCTGAATCTATAAGATTATTACTTCCTCGAGTAAAAAAAACTCGCTGTGATTGAGTACTACCACTAACTTCATATAAAAGTTCCGAAGTGTTACCACCAAAAGTTACATCATGACTATCTTTCAAAAGGAGTCCACAAGTAAAAATGTTCTTGCAATTTTCAACTCCATCACGAGTAACAAAACAATTTGTACAATTCTTCGTATTTTTAATATCGTCTCCAGTTATATTGTCTGATTTTATTATTAAGGCAAAACGTCTCGGGTTTTTGTAATAAAGATCTATAAAATTTTTTTTGATTTCATTAATTGAATTAAAACTACCTAAATTATATTTCAATATTTCTTTTCCATACTCTATTTTAGAATATTGTTTATTCCAAATACAATATTTTTTATTTCTTAAATTTACACAACCAAAACAATCGGAACATCCCATGCAATTAAATAAAAAAGATGAATCTATGCAATCATCTGAAAAATAGACAAATTTTGTATTATATACATTGTTTGAACTGAGAGTCTCATAAGTATGATCACTATTCCATATAACATCAGAATCCATGGAATCACGAGAAAGAATCGGCGAATGACAATAATAGCAATTAATAGTATTATATCCTCCAAAAACAAAAACACAATCCTGAGAACGCATTTGTCCATGAGAATATTTGCAATTAGTAGAATTCCTTGAATTTGTGGCTTGGTTGGGAACTAGTTGTTGCAATTCACGAAACTGCTCGAAAAATGGTCGAGAAAAATCATAATCTTTCCCATATTGAGTTCCATCCCAATTATCAGACCACCAACAAGGAGAACAATAAACTCTTAAATTTGATTCTGGGGCAAACAAACTTACAACATCTTTATTACAAAGATCACATTTGTCTTTAAAAAAAGATCTTTCCTCTCTATTTGCAAGTCTACGAATGAGCCTACATTCGGGACAAAATGTTGGTGAAGGAACTTTTATTTTTTCATAAAAAGAAAAATCGTCTAGCTCGATTGTAAAGTCTTTTTTACAGTTCTGGCAGATTTTTATTTCACTATTCATATGCTTTTATTATGCCACAATACCCCCACCCAGACAAATATCACCTTCATAAACAACAATAGATTGTCCACTATCTACAAGTACGTTACTATCAAAAATTATTCGAGTATCATTACCTTCTAAAATTTCTACTGCACAATTTAATAATTCACCATGATAACGAATTTGGGCTGTATATTCTTTATCTTTCTTTGGTTCGAGAAGGAAGTTTGTATCAACTAATACATAGGTCTTGCTTATGTTGCATAGGTCTTGCCTATGTAAATCTAAATCAGAAACAGTAATAGTATTTTTTTCTACATCTTTTGACACAACATAAAGAGGTTTGTCTTTTTCTGTTTTATCAGTAATTGTAAATCCATGTCTTTCTCCAAGTGTGAAAAATACTGCACCATTATGACTTCCTATAATTTTGTTATTTACATCCAAGACATCTCCTTTTTTAGATTCTATGTAGTGTTTTAAAAAATCTTTCATATCAAGAGGTCCAAGAAAACAAACTCCTTGGCTATCTTTCTTTACCGCTGTTGGAAGCTTATATTTCTTTGCCAATTTGCGAACTTCAGTTTTATGTAAATGTCCAATTGGAAAAAGTGTGTGACTTAAGTCATCTGATTTAAGAGTCCAAAGAAAATACGATTGATCTTTTGATGAATCAGGAGATTTCTTAAGACGAAATTCTTTTTCTTTTTCACAAATAGCATAATGACCAGTTGCAATGAAATCTGCCCCATGAGATTTAGCGAAATTCCAAAAAACTCCAAATTTTACTTCTTTATTACACATCACATCAGGATTAGGAGTTCTACCTTTCTTGTATTCTTCTATCATATAATCAGCTACTCCTTTTTTGTATTCTTCTTCGGCGTCACATTCTAAAAAAGGAATATCAAGATGAGCACAAACCCGCATAGCATCTCGGCGTTCATCTCTCCAAGTACACTCAATAAAATCTGGTGTCCAGGTACGAATAAAAACTCCAACGACATTATATCCTTGATCTTTGAGAAGTGCTGCCGAAACAGAGCTATCAACCCCTCCCGACACACCAACAAAAACTAAAGGTTTGTCTCCACCAGCCTGCCCCGTAGGAAGTACTCTTTCCTTCGGGGAAACACCAACAAATACTGTTTTGTTCTTTTTAACCATAATACAATCTATTTCTACTACTTAGAACTCCATCTTGCAAATATTCCACAAGGAAGCAACCTATCTGTATCACTTTCTTCTATAGCTAATTCTCCAGATTCTATATTCCCGCCAAATTCTTTTTGTATATCTTTTAAATTATTTTCATAAGCAATTCTGGAATATCCTGCAGTATAACCATTTATCAAAATAAATAATGGATTGTCAGATACTAATTCCCTACATAATTTCATTAAATCAAGAAAATTTTCTTCAATCTTCCACAGTTCATCTTTAGGCCCATGTCCGAAAGATGGTGGGTCCATAATTATAGCGTCATATTTTCTCCCCCTTTTTACTTCTCTTTTCAAGAAAACTAAAACGTCTTCTGTTATCCATCTAATAGGAGCATCTTCTAACCCAGAAAGTTTTGCATTTTCTCTTGCCCATTCAACTGCGGTTTTAGAACCATCTACATGACAGACTTCTGCCCCAGCTTTTGCACAAGCCAGAGTTGCTCCTCCTGTATAAGCAAATAAATTCAATATTGAAATCTTCCTATCTAATTTTAAATTCTTAATTCTTAATTCTTCATTCTTCATTACCCTTTCCATCCATTCCCAATTTGGGAGTTGTTCAGGAAAAAGTCCAGTGTGTTTAAAAGAAGTTGGGCGAATTACAAAATTCAGGTCACCATATAAAATATTCCAGCTTCTTGGAACTCCATCTTTTATAATCCATTTAGTTTTATTTCCTTCACGAACGAATTTTAATTCTGCCTTATCCCAAAATTTTATATCTTTAGATTTTCCCCAAAGAGCTTCTGGATCAGGGCGTCTTAAAATATAAGAACCATATCTTTCTAATTTTTCTCCGTTTCCAGAATCAATTAATTCGTAATCTTTTTGTTTTTGTATTTTTAAAATCATATTATTTAAGATATTTACTAATATTTTGTTTATGTTCTTCAAACGATTTAGCAAAATGCACTTTGCCATTTTCATCATGTAAATAATATAGATACGATGAATTTTCTGGATTTATAGTTGCCTTGATAGATAATAATCCTGGATTATTTATTGGATTTGATGGTAAACCTTTTTCTTTATACGTTTCGGGTGCAGCGTCTACCTGAAGAGGCATTCCCATATTAATTCTTTTCCATAAAATTCCAGAAATAATATAAATATCATCTTTTCCGCTTGCTTCACCCTCCAAAATAGATGCCATCGTTATGATATCTTCCAAACTTTTACCGCTTGATTTTATTTCTAAAGAAACAGTTTTTATTTTATTATCAAAATTATCTGATAATTTATTTATTATCTCTTCTGTTGTATCTAATGGATATAAAAAATAAGTATCTGGGAACAGATATCCCTGCTTACCTAACGTTGAAGACAAAAATAAATCTTTATTAAATCCCGTGAGTTTTTCAGTAAGTAATGAAGCTATTTCTTCGTTTGTTAAACCTTCCCTTATGGTTACTTTCACTGATTCTAGGTTATGATGACCTCTTCCTATTTGCCAGGCAACAAACCAAACTGGAGAATTTTTTTCTATCAAATAATCGCCAGTAATAATCCCCTTGCCTGACTTTAAAATTTTAACAAAAAATTTTAAAGTTAAATCATCACGAACAACATGTTTATTCTCTAACTCTTTAGCAATAGAATCTATTGATTGTCCCTGTGCAATATGGATAGTCGTATCTTCACTTCTAAAAGGAATTAAAAATAAAACGTACACAAAAAACACCCCCAAAATACCTACTAAAAACATACTCAATATTCTTAGTCTAGGTATTCTTTTAAAAGGCCTTATAATGTCGCGATTATTATCATCCATCCAGTTTAGAAGCAGGTCGCGATCTGTGTATCGTTTAAGCTTTTCATTATTTTTATAATAAAATTCAACAAATTCCCCAATCCCTTTCCAAACCGTGACCGCGGCTTCTAACGGGATCCATAAACTATACAGGCAAATTTGAAGGAGGTTTTGCAATCTTTGATTCTACACGCTTGAAGCTTGGTGTCTCTGAAACCATACCTGGGAAGTGATACAGAGTTGCTAATTCCTCACTTGAAAGAACGAAAATATTTGGTTTACCTGAAGGAAAGAACACCGACAATAATGCTGGATATTTTATGGAATATTGGAGAGGAGGATGGAAGAAAGTTCTTAATCTATAAAAATTAAGCATACGTTTTTTAATTGATGAGAGGGCAAGTCCTGTAGGGTCAGACCAAGGTGCATCGAACTGAGTAGAGTTCGCTCTGTCTAATTCATTGGAATATGGTTGAGCGTACTGACGAAAGATGAGACGAACTGACTTTCTTAAATTAAGAAAATCTGAATCAGAAATCAATTTCCTATCAGCTAAGGATACTAGACGAATTCCGCAATCAAAATGAATCTGTCCCAAATTATCTGTTATACCCTTGATGACTGGTTCTAATGGCTTTGGGGTTCTCATATCCATTCCAAAAGGTTCGCCTTTATCATTTTTCTGAACACGAGTATATGGTTTCAATAACTCTACCATGTATTCCTTAGCTGCTTCATAAAAATCAATGGGTTTACCAGTCACTTTACTTTTATATTTTTTTATACTTTGTCTTATTACAATTTGTATCCAAACTTGCTCTCCTTTAGGTAGAGAACCCAAATATTCAAGCATTGGAGTAATCGGATCTATCTTGAATTCTTCTTTTATACCAGTCTTCATATCATCCCCAAATCCTTTATATGTCCTGAATGGTAAAAAATCTTCTCTTACTTTCGTAAATTCACAACCCCAAACATTCCAATCTCCATCCTTTTTATATCTTGGAACATCAAATGCATAATCCTCAACCTCAACAACTTTAGCTTGTGGAAATTGGGCATATATTTGTGTCTCAACTAAATCTTTGATACGAGATGGCGTACGGACAAAAAAGTGTATTCTTCCATCGATAGAAACAATCTCAAGAGAAAACCAGAGCCAAGGGGCACCAATCATATATTCCTCCCAAAATCCCTTTTTACTTTTATGGTAGAAAGCGTTTGAGAAAATAAGCTCCATTGCAGCTGGACTTTTCACAACTTCACGAGGAACTTGAATCTCAAGTAAAACCCAATCTATTCCCATAATAAAATTTTCCTGTCTGTAGTGATGCCACAATTTAAACGCAATATAAGCCAAAGGAATTGGCATTAAATAACCAATTATAACTAAAAGTATTTGTATCAAATTGTGTGTAGCAAAGAAACTTTGAATCATAAAATATTAACTATTAGCGAAAGCACCAACTAGTACCAAGATAAGAATAATACCAATTATGATGATAACAATATCTAGAACTTTTCCTTCCTGCATATGTTTTTAATTATAACATATTTTTAAAAGAAAACCTCTCCAATATATATTGGAGAGGTTTTCTTATTTTTTAAACTATTTCGTATTGTCCAGCTTTATTTTTTTTGAAGTATTTAGAATTCTGTAAGTTGACTAGTATCGTATTTTTCTTTAAATATCTTTCTTTCATAACTTGTTCAACTATTTCTTCTTTTGTCATTGGACCATTCTTCTTTATTAATTCCTTTATGACATCGCGAACAACTCCAGTTTTGTATCCCCATTCAGATAAAGCATAAATACCTCTTCCGACTAAGACAAATCTAGGATCCTTTATAAGTTCGTTATGACAAGTAGCGACATGACATTTCTTATCAAAAGTTGAGGCAACAGCTTTGGCCACTTCTCTAAAGTGCATTGGTGAACCATGTTTGCGCATCATTAAGAAGGCATAATCTTTAACTCCACGAGTTTTAATATTAGAAGAAGTAGATTTACCCCATTCACCTAGTGGATTTTTCTTAATATTTTTTGCCATTCCAAGCCAACGCTTAGCAATTTCTTCATTTTTGTATTGTTCCGATAATTCTTTAACTTCTTCAAGGAATCTAGAAATGAGTTCTCCTTCAGAAATTAATTCATCATCTTTCAAACTCTCAAAAATATTTTTTAATGATTTATGAATCTTATCAGCAATATCAGAATCAACACTCCAACGTGTTTTAAAATGATCGTCTTCTTTGTGCTTAGTAAATTCATCTCCCAATGTTAAGAATAGACTGATGTGATTTTGAGTTAATTTATCCTTTGATACATGGTTCAATAGGTCTTGTTCAGAAACAATAGCTCCTAGGGTATGCATTAATTTCTTTAATTCGTCAAAAACCTCCTTCTCGTTTTTGAAAGATTCTGATTTACGAATGAGTGTCAAAGCGGTATTTTCTATCTGACGAACACGTTCACGAGTAATGCCATATTTTTTACCTATAGCTTCTAATGTCTTACGCTCTGTATCGTCTGTAAGACCAAATCGATTTACAACCACTTCATAAGCACGTGAAGGTAAACCTGAAAGCATACGTTTAGTAACTTGTTTTGGTTTAAATTGTATTGTATTAGCCATTTGAATTAAAATTTCACTTTATTAATTATTTATCTGATTACCATAATATCATTACTATCAGATAAAGTCAACCTTTTCGCTAATTTGGAACAAAAACGATTATAACACTTATTTTTGCTGACTATTTTTTATTTTGAATCTATCCATTTCTGTCAATAATTTTTTTCTTAAACGTACATTCTTAGGTGTGATCTCAAGATATTCATCATCTGCCATAATTTCAAGTCCTCTCTCTATATTCAATTTGTAAGGAGGTTTAACAGTGATAGCTTCATCTGTTCCTGACGCTCTCATGTTTGAAAGTTGTTTCCCCTTTGTCGGATTAACAGCCATCTCGTCACCTTTAATAACATTTCCAATGACCATGCCTTCGTATACTTCGTCACCATGTTCAACATATAAAGTACCCCTTTCTTGAAGTGTCCAAAGAGAGAAAGCTATTACCTTTCCTGAAACCATAGAAGTCATAGAGCCAACATCTCGCTTTTTTATCTCGCCTGCGTAAAGCTTAAATCCTATAAATCTCGAGGCAAGAATTCCCTCTCCTTTTGTATCTACAATAAATTGACCACGATATCCTAGCAAACCTCTTGTTGGAATTTCTATTAGCATTCGAGTGATTCCTTCTTTCTCGTGCATGCTTGTTATAAGGCCTCTGCGTCCAGTTAATTTCTCTATAACAGAACCAGAATATTCACTGTGAACATCAATCGTCACTTCTTCATAAGGTTCTAATTTTTTACCATTTTCCTCTTTTATAATTACATGAGGTTGAGATACTTGAAGTTCATATCCTTCGCGACGCATATTTTCTAGCAATACAGCAATATGCAATTCTCCGCGTCCATAAACTAGAAATCCGTCTCTGACTTCTTCTTCATCTTTTGCATCAAAATTAACTTTAAGTCCTACGTTCATCTCTAACTCTTTTTCAAGACGTTCTCTTATTTGTCTACTTGTTACATATTTTCCTTCGCGTCCAGCAAAAGGAGAATCATTAACTAAAAAGTTAAGCGAAATAGTTGGTTCATCAATTGTAATCGAAGGAAGAGCTTCTGTGTTTACATCATCACAAATAGTTTCCCCAATATAAATATCTGGAATACCTGCAATAATAGCAATATCTCCTGTGTTTAATACTTTCACTTCTTTTCTATTAATCCCCTCAAATGTAAACATTTTAGAAATTTTGGCTGTTCTTGAAACACCATTTGCTCCCTTTACGATGATTTGAGAAGCTGTTTTGATTGAACCTGCATAAGCACGGACGATAGCTAAACGTCCCAAAAAGTTATCATATCCGAGATTAAAAACTTGTGCTCTAAAAGGATCATCTTTATTAACAGAAGCTTCTTTTACTTCAGAGAGTATCAAATCAAATAAAGGAGTTAAATCTTTTGATTCATCTTCTAGATTTAATTTTGCTATTCCTTGTTTACCAATAGCATAAATCATCTTAAAATCAATTTGTTCTTCTGTGGCGCCTAGTTCTAAAAATAGTTCAAGAATTTCGTCATGAACTCTAGCAGGATTAGCTGCAGGTTTATCTATTTTATTTATGACAACAATCGGTCTAATTCCAAGTTCAAGAGATTTTTTTAAAACGAAACGGGTTTGAGGCATTGGACCTTCTTGAGCATCAACTAAAAGAAGAACAGAATCAATAGCTCGAAGAACACGTTCAACTTCAGAACCGAAATCCGCGTGACCGGGAGTGTCAACAATATTTATTTTTGTTCCTTTATATATAACCGAAGTATTTTTGGAATATATAGTAATACCGCGCTCAAGTTCAAGAGCGTTTGAATCCATAGTAACCCCTTCTTCAACCATTCCACATTGCTTCATCATCTGGTCTGTGAGAGTGGTTTTACCGTGGTCTACGTGTGCTATTATTGCTATATTTCTAATTTCCATAAATAAAATAATCGCCCTCAGGCGAGAAAAATCTATTTGTATAATATCATACATTTCTTAAAATGTAAAATAAGCAAATAAAAAAAGGTGAATTTCTTCACCTTTTATTTAATTAGTCGAAATTTTGTTGACTATACAAACAGAACTGCCCAAAACTTTTTTAAGAAATTTCTTAGTTACAAGGGGAGTTCCTCCGTTACATAAAACACTGACAGTTAAACATTTTCTCCATGTTTCTTGGCATGATAACAAACCCATATCTCCATCAGCACGATAGATAAAGTTAATCTCCGATTTTCTTAATAGAAAACTATAAGTTATCTCATCAAGAAAATCATTATAGATATTAATGTAATTGTCTTTATCTTCTTTGCTGATTCTAATAAAAGGAAAGATTTTTCCGTTTTTCAAAAGATCAATCCTCATAAACAAATAAAGCTTCTTGATAGTGATTTCTTCCAGATTGAAATTAATTTTGGAGATTCTGTTAAAATCAATTTTTGAGGTAATTTCAAATTTCAAAATTTCCAGATCCCTCTTTAGATAATCTGGGCGGTTCCTTGCCTTTAGCAGAGTCATTTCATCAATGAAACTTTTGTTAGCGATTCGTAGTTCAAAGGAGTCATCATTTTTCCCTGATTTAATGCAAATTATCCCATCTTCTTTTTTAGGAAAAATTTTTGAAATTCTAAGATCTATTTCTTCTCTGAGATGTTCAGGATAATGAATCCAGACTTTATTTACCTCATCAAGATTTTCAAGCTTGAGAGCCCAGATAAATTCAAACCTTAGTATGTTATCTTTAACATACAAGTTGCTTATCCCGCAAACAAAGACATATTTCTCGCTTTGATTGCTGATTTTAACCTGTCCGCCTATATAAAACGGAAGCAATTCCATTAAGTTCATTCTTATTTATTTTTTAGTTTGTACTATTTTTCTTTTAATCTACAATTAAAATCTAATATTGTCAAACGAAAAAATCCCCTTATGGGGGATTTTTCGATTTCTGTCTTATAACAATTTTACAATATCGTGATAAGTAATTATAACCATCAGAAGCATTAATAAACCGAAACCTATTGTGTTTGCCCAATTTGCCACCTGTGGCTTTATTGGTGAACCTTTTATTTTTTCTATTAACAAAAATAATAATCTTCCTCCATCAAGAGCTGGAAATGGAACGAGGTTTATGACAGCAAGATTTATTGAAATAAGAGCAGCGAAGGATAATAGATAAATAAATCCGAAACTTGCTGCGTCCCCTACAATTCCAACTATTCCAACAGGACCAGTTAAAGAAGACATACTTCCTTGACCGATCAAAGCACTATGAATTAAATTATAGAAACCACTAACCGTTGCAACAAAAACTTCTCCTGATAATTTCAATCCTTCCCAAATGGCTTTGAATACTGGAAGTTTAAGAGTCCCTATCATATCCATAGAAATACCAATCATTGGATCTCCACCATTAATACTTTCTGGAATTACTGTAACTTCAACTGGTTCATCTGCTCTCATTAATGAAACTTTTACTTCTTCATCTCCGTGAGCTTTTACAAAAGTTTGAACAGTTTCAGATCCAAAGTTAGATGACAAAAGTCTAGTTGAATCGGTTGCCGTTTCTAAAGATATAATCTTATCACCAGTTTTAATTCCACCAATTTCTGCAGGAGATTTAGAAACAACACTTGTGATAGTAAGGGCTTGGTTTTCTACTTTAGTTCCTTCAGGAATAGAACCGACAGAACTTGGAAGTCCCGACATGAATCCGACAGATAAAAGAACCCAGGCGACAAGAAAGTTCATAGCAACTCCTGCGAAAAGAACCGACGCCTTTATATAAGTTGGTTTATTAACAAAACTTCTACTAGAAGATTGATTATTTTCTATATTATCCTTACAAATTTCTGTTTCGGAAATAGTTGTTTCTCCTGTAGAAAGATTGGTCTCTGTAACTGTTTCTGTGACGCATGTTTCTTTTATAACAGTGTCGTTATTATTTTCCTTTATATCGTTTTCTCCATTTTCCCCGTAAATTTTTACATAGCCCCCTAAAGGAAATAGATTAAAATTATATTCTGTTTCCCCTATTTTCTTTCCAAATAATTTTGGTGGAAAACCAAAAGAAAATTCATCAACTCTGATTCCAGATTTCTTAGCTACAATGAAATGTCCAAATTCGTGAGAAATAACAAGCACTAGTAAAATTATTAAAAATATTATTATAGACATATTTTATTGGTTCATTAAGTCTGTTTCTTTTTTTGTAAAAATAGATTCTAATCTTTGATTTGCTTCATCAACACATTTCTGAATATCTTCTTTGCCCTTTTTCTTTTCGTCCTCTGAAAGATCATCTAATTTGTCCATTTCATTTTGACGCTCCTTTCTTATATTTATACGAGCATCTTCTAACTTTTCTTTTAAAACTTTTACAAGTTTAGTTCTATTTTCTGTTGTAAGCATTGGAAAGATGACTCTGACTCCATCACTGTCTGAAACCACAGATAATCCTAAATTTGCTTGAGTTATAGCGTTTTCAATTGCTTTTATTTGATTCTTATCCCAAGGTGCAAGACGAAGTGTTTTAGGGTCTTCTATTGTAACACTAGCAATATTCTTTATCGGCATAAAGCTTCCATAACTTTCTACCATGACACTATCAAGTATCATAGGAGTTGCTCTTCCGGTGTGAACTTGAGAATATTCTTTACCTAACCATTCCTCAATCTTTTTTAACTCTGTTTTAAAATTTTGTGTATTGTATGCCATACTTTTAGAGCGGAACAAATTATTTTATGAAAAAATGTCTGGCTCCTCGTCCTCCCTCATCCGAGGACTTTTTTCATAATATAATTTGTGAAGCTATTTATTCTTTAATTATTTAATAACTTTTATTATTATATCACAAGAGCTATGTGTTCTAAAATCATTTTAACAGAAGCTCCAGATACACTTAAATATTCTCGACACTTTCCTATCTCATTTAGTGAAAATTCTATTTTCTTATCACCTTTATCTTTTTTAAACTTTTGATAAATAATACTTTCTAATTCGTTCAAAAAAGAAATCGCATAATATCTCAATTGCCCACTATTTTCTTCGTCTTTATTCTCTTTAATAATCGAAGCAACCATATCTATTCGATTTTTAGGAGTAGAAGTTAAAAAAGAAAGTGCTTTTTTAGAAATTTCTTTATCTTCATCTATGCCTTTGGTAATCTTAATTAATTGAACTCTAGATAAAATAGTTGGGAGTAAGAGTGAAGAATCTGGAACTATTATAAAAAAATGAGTACCTTCTGCTGGCTCTTCTATTATCTTTAAGAGTGTTTGTTCTGCTTCACGGTTGATAAATTTTGTGGCAATAATACAAACTTTTTTGCTTTTACTGATTCCGTATTTACTATGCCAATTTTTAATCTCTTCACTATCTTCCATCGTAAATGATTCATAAATTTGGAATAACACATCTGGACTTTGGCTTTCTATGTCTCCTCTTTTTTCTAAAAATTTAAGCAAAAGTAAGCCAGTCTTTTCTGGCTCTCCTTCTATTACATAACTATGATATAAATCTTTTGGAAAAAGTTTTTCAAACTCGGACATGCTCTTATTGTACCTCAATTGGGAAAATATCGGAAAGCTCTCCAGAATAATAAAATTCATACGCTAAATCACCGAAAATATATTCCTTGTCTCCTATTTTTATTGTTGCTCCGCCCGCGCTAGGATTTTCCTTTGGAACAGAATAATAAAATCCTAAATTATATAATGTTGCCAATATCTCTGGGCGATGACTTATGTCATATCCTGCTTTATTCCATTGGGCAATAATTTGTCTCATATATAAACCAACATATAAATATGGATAATATGGGTCCTTGGAGTTTGTTATGCGATTCATTCTTTCAGATTCCACATCTACACCATCTTTATAATCAACAATATGTTCCATCTCTGTCCCTAAATAAAATGCCGATTTTTTATCTTTTAAATTATTTTCTATTATTCCAACTGTTTTTGGCTTTAGTCCTGCTATTCCAAAAGAAGTATTTGAAAGCGAAGCCAAAATTTTTAGCGGTTCAAAATAACTTTTAAAAGACTCGCGACTATTACCAAAGAATCTAAACTGTTCTCCAATAACTCCACTCAATATTAATCGCGGAGATATACCTGCTTCCTTTGCAGCTTTTTTAATAACTTCTTGATCACGAGTAAATACTTCCTTCATCAAATTCCACTCATCAGAATCTGCCCAGTAATAGGCTGACGTTGGAATATTAAAACTTTCCGTATTATTTTTTGAATTTACACAATTGCTCATATCTCTATTGAATGAACTATCGTTTTCAAATCTACGAGAGGCAGTATTTATCATTTTTTTAATTAGTTCATCGCTTCCACCATGAGTTAATGTTCTATACACATTAACAGAAGTTAATGGAGCATATTCACTAAGAACATTTATCTGACAAACAATTTCTAGATTGTCATTATAATCACCGTTGGAAGATAAAGTTTTTTTATCTATATTAAAATATGAGTTTCTGTCTGAAACAGAACCACGAACATTTAACCAGCCAAATTGCATACAAATATAGACAACAAAAAATACAAAGCCGGCAATTGCAAATCCGAACAAAAGAACGCGAAAAATATTCCGTTTCATTTTTTTGTAATCCATCCCGTTTAGAAGCAGGTCGCGATCAATTCGCTTGTATGCTTTATTACATTATTAATATTTAAATTATATTTTTTTCTCATATATTGTGTAGTCTCCGTGACCGCGGCTTCTAACGGGAGACATAATTTTTATTTTTTACTTAAAATGCTCTTTTTATAAGTATCTAAATGGTTAAGAGCTTCACCTGTTCCTTTTGCAACACACAAAAGCGGATCTTCTGCAACGCGAGCTTTAACTCCAGTTCGACGATAAACCAAATCAGCAAGATTTCTAAGTTGACTTGATCCACCTGTCATAATAATTCCATCATCAATAATATCAGCAGCTAGTTCGGGAGGAGTCTGAGACAAGACATCTTTAATCGCTCCAATCATTGTTCTCAATTCTTTATCTATAGCTTTAACTATTTCATTTGTAGAAATCTGAGCAGTACGAGGTAATCCTTGAATATAATCACGTCCTTTAATAGTTATGATTAATTCTTCTTCTAGAGGAACAGCGGCTCCAATCTTCATTTTAATTGCTTCAGCTGTCCTATCTCCAATTGCGAGATTAAAAGTTTTCTTAATGTAATCGGTGATAGCTTGATCAATTTTATCTCCAGCACATTTTACAGAAGTTGAAGCAACTATTCCTCCAAGAGCAATAACCGCAACATCAGTAGTTCCTCCTCCAATATCCATAATCATGTATCCTTTTGATTCTTGAATAGGAATTCCTGCTCCAATCGCAGCAAGAATTGGTTCCTTAACGACGTATGCATTTCTAGCTCCAGCTCTAATAGCCGCTTCAACGACAGCTCTTCTTTCAGTAGAAGTAATCCCCGCAGGAACAGAAACCATTACATCTGGTTTAAGCAGATTATATTTACCAAGAGCTTTAGAAATAAAATATCGAAGCATTGCTTCAGTGACTCTATAATCAGCAATCACGCCATCTTTCATTGGACGATAAACAATAATACTTTCTGGAGTCTTACCTATCATTTCCTTTGCCTCAACTCCAATTGCTAAAATAGTATTATCTTGCTCCGAAACAGCTACAACAGAAGGCTCATTTAAGACAATTCCTTTACCTGGAAAATAGACCAGTGTATTTACTGTCCCGAGATCTATCCCTAATTTTCTGGAAAAAATGGCCATAAAAATGTAATTTAGTACAACGATTATAGCACAAAATTATCAATTGAGAAATCAATAAATTACGCCACAAAAATTGGCTAAAAATTATTTCAAATTGGGTTAAATATGCTACGATATAATTATGTATATAGTAACAGTTATCCCATTACAGAGAGGACCGCAAAAAGAATACCTGTCATATTTTTCAACTACAGATATTTCTGTCGGCAGTATTGTAGTTATCCAAGTCAGAACAAAAAACGTAGATGCAATTGTTATTAACACTGAAGAAGCTCGAGACATAAAATCCGATATAAAAAATGCTGACTTCCAATTAAAAAAAATAATTAGCGTAAAAGGTGATTCCCCTTTCAATAAGAATTTTTTTATTGCCTGTCAGAAAATGAAAAATTATACAGTCAGTAATACCGGATCAATTATTAAATCTCTTTTCCCATCAGTTCTGATTGAAAACATTGTAGACCTTAAAAAAGTTCCCGAGATAGAAGGAAAAATTGATGAAAACATCAGGCACGAAAAATTAATTTTCCAAACCAATTTTCCTGATCGTTTAGCCTTTTATCGCACTCTTATCCGTGAGGCCTTTGCTAAGAAAGAATCCGTCTTTATTTGCGTACCAACCCGCTATGATATAGACAATTTCAATAATGAACTAGCCAAAGGAATAGAAAAATATGTCTTTACTTTTCATTCCGATATGACGAAGAAGAATTTAATTAGTGAATACAATTCTTCGGTCACTGAAACACATCCAATTCTTATTATCGGGACTGGAATATTTATGTCTATACCTAGGCATGACATAAAAACTATAATTTTGGAACACGAGAGTTCTGATGTATATAAACAAATTAATCGACCTTATCTTGATATCCGAAGTTTTGCTGAAATATTATCTTCCGTTCAAAAAATAAAATTAATTTTTGGAGATACACTATTACGACCAGAAACTTTATACCGACATGAGCAAGGTGAATTTGGAGAAATATCTTCACCTCTATATCGTCTTTCTCAAACAGAACTTCAAACAATTGTTGATATGAAAGAAGAGGTTGATGAAAAAGGTCAAAAGACTTTTAAAACAATATCAAGTGCCACAAAAGAAATGATAGATGAAGCTATTTCTTTAAATAAGTCAGTATTCCTTTTTTCTATTCGTAAAGGATTAGCCCCCGTAACCGTCTGTAATGATTGTGGAAACACGCTTTTGTGCCCTTCCTGTAATACTCCAATAGTTTTATATGGCTCAAGACAAATAACAGCAACAAAAGGGACCACTCCACGAATCTTCATGTGTAATAAGTGTGGACGTAAAGAAAAAACAGAAGTTAGCTGTCCTAAATGTTCTAGCTGGAATTTGACTCCCCTTGGTGTCGGAACAGATAAAGTTTACGAAGAAATAAAAAATTTATATCCAAAGACAAAAATAATACAAATAGACAAGGAAGCCACTCCGACAGTTAAAGAAGCCCGCGAAGCTATAATTCAATTTAATAAAAATCCCGGAAGTATTTTAATCGGAACAGAAATGGCATTTTCTTATATGCAAGAAAAAGTTTATTCAAGTGCCGTCATTTCTCTTGATGGTTTATTCTCAATTCCTAATTTTAATATCACTCAAAAAGTGTTACACGTCATTGAAAAGTTACATTTCATTACCCTTCAAAAGATAATCATTCAAACCCGTATTCCTGATAACAAAATTCTACAATATATATTGAGCGGAAATGTTTTACCTCTCTGTCGAGAAGACCTAGCTGAAAGAAAAAGTTTTGGTTATCCTCCATTTAAAAGACTAATAAAAATTACATTTGAAGGTACCGCAAAAGATACCGAAGAAGCTAGAAACTATATTGAAAAGATGCTGGGTAATTATGAACCTCAAGTATTTAGTGCTTTCGTTAGTAAAGTAAAAGGACAATATATAACTAATACGGTCATAAAAGTTGATCCCAAGATATGGTCATTACCGACAAATGATAAATCTATTTTGAATAGAGATCTAGCAAAGACCCTTTCCGAACTATCTCCATCCTTCTCAATAAACGTTGACCCAGAAGATTTATTGTAGAAATATAATGCTATTGACGTTTTTTAAAAATAGTATTATAACTTGGGAAACAATAAATTGTACTCTCTAAAAACTTAATATCATGAATAAAAGCAATTCTAAACTTCCGATTTACTATTGGTTACTTCCATTAGTGATACTTGCTGTTATTTTTGGAGTATCCAGATTTGCTCCAAGAAAAACGGAGAAACCTTCTAAAATTAATCTTGCACAAGAGCAAGTCGTTCTGGATCCATTATCCATAAATCAGGCAATAGTAGGAAAATGGAAGGAAAATTCATCTTTACTACGGATATTACCAGACACAAATTGGTTTGATCACGCATCGCCAACTAAACTGACGATAATTGATTTTAAAACTGATTATTTCATTAACCTTACTGTTAATAATAAAACATCTGATTCTGCAGCAATCTGGTTAATCAACAGGGTAAAAACTGGAGATGCAAACTTACTTTTGATCTGGCCTAGACAAAAAAAATACACAGAACAAAAGATTGAGAAATTAAGAAACGATCAATTGGTCTTAATCAACAAAATCAAAATTGATTCAACAACCATTGAATTAAAAACATTTTATTCACGTGTTGAGTAAACATAAACAAAGTCACTTCGTGTCAAAAACGAAGTGACTTTTTTGTTTTTAGAAAAACTCTTAGTTATTATGACATTTATTTAGATAATACTTGCTTCAATTAAAAAGATGTGATAATATAGCTCCATATGATTACAGTAGTAGAAGTAAAGAAAAACGCAAACGAAAGCAATATGAACCTTGTTCGTCGATTTACACGTAAAGTGCAAGAGACAGGCATTATTCAGAAAGTTAAAAGTAAGCGTTACAATCAAAGAAACGAATCTAAAGTTAAAATCAAAGCTGCTACTCTTAAGAGAATAGCTCGTAAGAAAAAACAAGAAAAACTTTTTAAACTAGGTAAGGAAACCAAAACGTTTAAAAAGAGAGGCCATAAATAATACTTATGTCGGATACATGTTTTGATATTACAAATAAAACAAAAAGCAAGCTTCCGCGCTTGCTTTTTGTTTCTATAAAAAATAAAATTCTCGGAGAAAAATACGAGTTAAGTGTTAG
>Ga0209373_10001954_pt1 | contig 22221 bp, 30 predicted proteins | sample Higcelweek5metaG_FD_187173 | JGI IMG/M metagenome (GOLD analysis project Ga0209373, IMG submission 187173) | Freshwater pond sediment microbial communities from the University of Edinburgh, under environmental carbon perturbations - High... | ecosystem: Environmental > Aquatic > Freshwater >... | reverse complement strand
GGGCATATTGGCAAAAATGAGGCGGTCGAACATTTGTTCGATACCATGTAGCACTTACACTTCGAACTATCACATCAATTATCACCATTATCAATATTCCAATCACATCCATCTATATCATTATATCCCCAGTATTATCATTATAATCATCATCACATTACCCATCACTATTATCACACTCATCAATCCATACCATGCATATCATTCTATTCATACGCATGACCATTATCACCATACGCACAATCATTATTTACCATATCATTACAACGCACCACAATGCCCATATTTAGCCACTTTGACCAATAGGCACATATTGTATCATATATTATATAATAGCCATTATAATGACGTGTATGAGCTAATATGAATATTCAATATATTAATATGCTCCGCAGGCTTCTCGATTAGACTAGCGTCGAATCATCGAAGTTTAACGTCGGCTGTCGCCAACGTGGAATATAAATTATAATTATATATAATAAAAAGAGATAGGAAATTAATCCTACCTCTAATGGTTGATATAATTCGGGAGCACTATAATCTTCCCAATATAGTATTTATATATACTAACACAAATACAGTGCTCCCATAATTTATTCTAAATCATCTTCTGTTGCTGACTGTAATTTAATCTTGTCGGTCTCTATACTGATTACTGTGTCTATGCATAATAGACGCTCATCATCTGACATTTTTTTTAATTTACCTTGCTTAGATGCCAATGTTTTTCTTATGACATTTTCATTAATTAATTTCTTATGGAACGAAATGTCGTCCAAACAATATTCACTTCTTCCGAGCCATTTTCTATTTAATATTAATTCATACTCTTCATAATAATATAAGATTCCTAGTTTGCACGATACTCCATTTGAAAATTCTTGTTTTCTTATGAATGGTATTTCATTACTATTATTGTAACCCATTTCGATTGCAACTTCTTTTTTAGTTTCCATCAGTCGTTCACGTTCGTCTGAATTGCATCTATGTGATTGATTTCTACTAATTCGTTTGCCAGTTAATTGGTCTTCAAATATAATTCGTTCAACAAAATATGGATGCTCGATTCTTTCTATCAAGTCGTCGTTTTCCATTTCTTCCCAAATATCTTTAACCATTCTTTTTAGCATAGGGTTGACCTCAGAAATAAAGTCGTCAATTTTTTGCTCGTCTAAGTTTATTTCAGATAGATGGTCTATTAATGCCACATTTCGATTTGACCAAGTAAATGGAGCAAAGTTGTCGTTGACAATTCCAAATAGTTGTAAATATTCTTTCATGCGTTTTTGTATACGGTTGTCATCTTTTTTTGCGAGGGTGGTTATTATAATTGGTCTAAGCAGTTGCTTATTCTTGCCATATACGATTGCATCTATTTTTTCATCTGTTGACAACTCTCTAGAGATTGAATATTTATATCTTGACTTCTTTTCTATTAAATGAGTTTTCTCTATTTCGCAAAACGAATATTTAGAATGTTTAGAGTCATATGGCAAATTAAACATTTCACATAATTCGGACATTGAATATAACTTGTCATAGATTAATTCGTTTATCATTTCTCTCTCTCCTTATACTGATAGAGCCAAAGTTTTAATTAACAATGGCTCTTAATTTATTAGTTATTATAGTTCATATTTATTTGTTTCTGTATTATACTTAGCAATTTTATATTTAGGTTTATATCCATTAATTTTTTCTTGCTTTAATATTTCACATCTTAAATTGATACATTCAAAAGCTTTATATAATGTTTCTAATTTTACACTTGAGTCTAATACAAAATGACCATATGCATATCCGTCGTTGTCTTCTAGCACAATGCTAATCATATCAAGAGTTGGCTTTTCCAATTCTAATACAATAGTTGTTGGCTTATTATCATCTCTTACTAATACATCTAAATCATATTGTTCCCATTTTAATTCATTCATTTCTCTCTCCTATAATTCCTCATATTCTTTTATTAATTCTGCTAATTTTAATTTATCGGCTTCTCCACGTCGTCTAATAATATTTAACATTTCGACTGCTTCTTTATCGGTCAGATTAAATTCATTTACTTTACTACACTCATTTCCATATGCACCGCAACTCGTTATAGTTAAATTTGAGCTATAATATGGTGGATGGTATACAACATCGACCTTTTTAAGTCTGTATTCAATTGCCTCAATTTCATTCTTTAACTCTTTGGCACGTTTTAATTTATCATCTGTCATTATTTATCTCTCCTCTAATCCATCCAATACTGTTTAATCACGTTTCTTGATTGTTTATCAAATGCACCCATACTTCTATCTCTGCCCCATGTTCTTAAGAATATAAATCCCATAAGTTCATTTTTAACAGCAGAAATACTATTACAACTGCAACCTATTCTTACATCATATAATCTCAATACTTCACGTTGACCACTCTCTTGAACGATATAATCATAATCTTTAATATTAAATACATCACAAATAGGTTTAATCTCTTCTAGCACTTGTAATCGTTTCTTTTGTAAATATTCTAATTCTTCTGTCATTATTTTATTTTTCTCCTTTACTCAAATATTTTCCACAAATTGGACAATATTTAATATCTAATGAATAATAATTTCCATAGTCATTTATAGTTTGTAGAAAATGCTCATCTCTGTCTAAAACAGTAAAATGACTGATTGTAAAATCTGTTCCATTTGTGTTGATGATTTTTCCTCTTCCACAATAGTTGCATCCTTGTCTATTCGTCACAGAACAATCTAATCCCATCTCATTTATCTCCTTATTTATTTTCCTTTAATTTATTGTAGTCTTCAATAGTTACAACCTTCATCTTATTGCTATCAATTGCACAAAGTGTCAACTCTCCACTATTATCTTTGCGATTATAAGTATATCCAGCAAATCCATTTTCTTTAAATCCACCTAGCACCATAATATGGTCTAACACAGATTGTATTGCATTATCCGTTACGTCAACCCTTGTACTAGTATTCATAGTTCCATTGTTTTCATTTACTGTTGCCCACCATATGGTGTTTGATAGTGGTGTATTAACTAATTTTTTCATCTAATCATTCCCCTTTCACAAATTTATTCATCGACATCAATCCCCACTTTACTAACATTCTTAATTGTGTAATGGTCGGTTAACCACCCTAATGATGATTCAAATTCATCTTTAGCTAATGCCCCATCGTCCGCAAATACTATTAATTTAACTTCTGCGGTTACAATATACTCATTCATGTTCTAACATACCTCCTTTATTATAATTATCATTGTTTAATTGTATTAAATCCTTTTCTTTTTTATCTTTCAAATAGGATTCAATCAGCAATCTTACATTATTTCTTTTTGCCATACCAATTTGACCGTCACCACTATATATTGACTCTCTTATATGAATATGATGAATACATGGATACCAAGAAAAACATAAAAATTTATTTTGAGTTTGTGAATATAATAAATATTTAGTTGGATAATGTGGAGCTTCTCTTGTATCATAGTTATCAACTAGATACTTAACTCCGTCATATTCATATAATACCTTTGAATCTTTGTTTAATAATATGCTCACTTTTCTACCACACCTTCTTTCTTAATTCATCTAATTGTTCAGCAATCTCCATATTTGAATAACTGCCACTTTTAACATCTGATATAATGCTACGAATGTCGTCGTCGATTTCTGATAATTTATTGCTCACTAATTCTGTAATTTCGTCATTTATCGTCATTTATTTATCCTCGCTTTCGTGAATGTTTCCGATTACTTCGCAATGACGTTTATCACACCAAAAACCTAAATCATCCCTATAATTACAATTTTTATCTTCCCATTCAATCATATATCTGTCTATATCCCATTTCACAATGCCTTTTTCTGTATGAAATAAAACAATATCTCTATCATAAATCTCAACTCCGTTTTTATCGTGAAGTCCTGTGAATTGACCGATAGTATCGTTATCAAAAAACATAGGAAAATCACTATCTATTTGGATATGATGTCCGTCTTTTTCAACAACTTTCGATTCTATAATATGAAAATCTCCATCACAGTCAATTAGCAAACTTCCATATACCCATTGTTTATCATAACTTCTTTTACCTCTATACTTATTTTCTTTCATTTAATCCTCTCTCTCTCTCTAGTTTATAATTAGCATTAGTTCCACTCATATATATGGATATGCCACATATTATAAACTCTCTACTTTATATTCCATTCCTACTCCATGACCACAACAAGCATGAATCACGCCTTCAATTTTACCTAAGCAAGCATCATAACCTTCGACAGTCGGATAACAATTACATTTCTTACATGGTCTTGAATCATCATGAATAGAATTATCGTCAGAATACCTCCAATTAACTCCATCATAATAAATTTCGTGACCACGACTATACGATTTATTCATAGTTTCACCTCGCTATCTGCTCATATTTAATCGGTTCACATACCATAGCACATAATTCACAGCTTGCTTTGACTGCATCAATTACGCTTGCACCCATATATAATGCTCCGTTTGCATAATCTTCCCCAACACCGATTGCATAATAATCGTCAATAGGTAACACTAACATATTATGCACATAAAACGCCTTGCCTTTACTTGCAATGATATATGCGTTTGATACAATATTGTTACCACATAATTCATTTTTCCATCGCTTAAACTCAATAAAATAATCAATGATTGAACTCTCGGATACATCATCTAAAATATGTGTTTTCATAAAGTGGAATATTAGGCTTAGTTCTTCTGCGTCTCCAACGCCACCTACGATAGTTTCGTTAATTTTTTGCATCTTGCCAAATTTATCACTAGCCGTTGGCATTTTACTCCACCCTTTTACCATAATTGAATCACACGCCATTTCAATCTTATCTTTTAATACTCTTACTACAACTACACTCATATTTCTCTCCTTTTAATTTTTTATTTTATTATACCATATCTAATATTACTTGTCAAGTTATTTCTCACTTATTTTCCATACTCTTTCTACAGACTTAAGATTACAGTAGGGGCATATACATTCAAAATCGTCGTCGCCTAAAACTGTAATGGTAACACCATATGGTTTATTGTCCATAACCTTTAGTGTATAATCTTTCCCATGCTTAAATCCACAGTACGTTTTCTTACCTATAAATTTCGATGGATAAAATACATCATATTCAATCATATTATTTATGTCCTTTCGATGTGTTGGCTAATGTGCTTATAGCCACTTCTATATGTTTTTCTTGTAATCCTCCATTATCATCATAAAATTCCGTTTTAATTAAATGTGGCAAAATATTTTCTTCTTCATAATCATCAAATACGTCATCATCTAAAACTATCCAAGATTCTATATTATTTTTTCCTTCTAACCATTTGTTGATACCATATCCACGGTTATAGCCTTTATCACTTGTTTTATCTAATATATATAATCTTTGTCTTTTTAATTTTCTATCTAAATAATTACCCATCTCATTTTGTTCTGATTTTTCAATTCTTTCCCAAAATGTTTTCCAAGAGGAACATAGTACAATTTTGGCATTAGTCTCTTTTACTATTTTTGATAATGTGATAACCTTCTTGTCGTCAATCCCTATTAAACCTCCACATTTTGATTCACTAAATTGACAATTTAACACTCCGTCAATATCTAAAAATATTACTTTCATTATTTATGTCCTTTCTTGTTCACGATACTTTTTAAGTTATTAGGTAAATTCATAATCGTAATCAATATCTCATTATGGAAAATATATACTTTGTCGCCATATACTCTAATCTGATTAGCCGATTGGTTATAAAAATATAGGCTAGTAATATATTTATGTAATCGACCACTACAATCACTATGTCGTAATCCTTTTTCATATGCAATCTTAGCCATGCGTTCAGTCGATTTCTTATTTAATCCGCATCGTTCTTTCGCTCTATCTTCTGCATGATATGTTGTGTGCGTCATTCTTCTTCGTCTCCTTCCTCATATTCATAATTGTCTGGGAATAATACAAATGCGTCTTGTACTAAATATGCCTCATAATTATCCTCATCTTCTTCATCTTCAAAAATGTCAATTACTGGTGCGATATTATCTCCATATTCCTTAATCTGAAATTTTCCATATGTTGTAAATTCTCTTGTATCCGTATCAAATGTGCATGATAATAAATCCGTCTGTTCATCATATATTGCGTAAACCATAATTTATATCTCCTTTGTTGTCATTATACTACATATTCAATCCATTGTCAATAGAAAATAGCCATTCTTCGTCAACAATATCCTTAAATTCCACATCAAGATGGAACTCGTCATTTAATACATGAAGTAATTCATCTCTGTCCATAATAAAATGTTCTTTGCGTTGGTTAAATTTATTAACCTTATATTCTGCAAATCGTCTATGCAATTTTGTCTCAAGCTCAAACGCATCTTCTGTAAATATTAAAGCACATGGATAATATTTGAATGGAATTGATGCATCACTCAACTGAGAAAGCCTATTATTTACATCGGTCTGTCTGCTCATCCCTATTTTATACTGATTTTTATTACTAAATGACTTTGATTGTATGATGTAAACCCATCCAGCCCTAGTTTTAGTTAACATAAAATCATCCGTCTCAATCCTATCCTCAATTTCTTTAATTTTATCAACCACATCGATACCCTTATTTGCTTGCAACTGATAATGAATTAATTCCTTCTCCAGTTTCTCTTTGCTCTTCTTTAGCTCAACCTCAGCCTTAGCTTGCTCACGAATAATTTCTTTCTGTCGTTGTTCTTCCTCTTTATCTTGTTTCTGTCTAACATAGATATTCAATCTAATGTCAATTTCTCTTAATTTTAGTCTAAGATATTCGCTATTTAGCTCAACTTTATGCTTAGTTAGTTCAAGATTATAATTATTCCATATTTTATTAACCTTTCCTTTAATATATTCAGCATTTGCAATCGTAATATTGTCAAACCATGAATCACACGACAAATTTACACTCGTGACACTTAGACTCACAAAGAACTCCAATAATTTATTGCCCTCTCTTGCGTTATTGTTGATATACCACGACTCCTTTGCTGAATAATATGTCTTGTCAATCAACATTCGTTTCTGACTGAGACGACATTGTGATAATTCATCTCTATAATATCGAACATTATGTTCAGCATCGAAAAATCCTAACGTTTGAATATGTTGTCTATCTTTTAAATCTGATATACTATTTTCTAATTCCTTGACTTCGGATAGTTTCGATAATATAGTAGAATCACAGTCAATAGTTTTCTTTAAATCTGTTAATTCGGCTTTGACCGACTCGAAATCAACCGATATTTTATTCAATTCCTCCTTTCCTTGTAATAATTCTGTAATATATCGACCGTTCTCTATATTTAGTTGCTCAATTTTCTTATTCAGATAGTCGATTTCTTGTATGTACTTTTTATTAAACATTATACAACTCCTTTCTAGGATATATTATATCACATTTCGGTAATTTTGTCAAACGTTTCGTTATATATAGTGGGTATTTTATCTAACGAAATTGTGATTGACAAATAATGGTACTTATGATATAATGGCACTATAAGTTGATTAGTGCCGAAAAAATATTATGCAATATTTGTCATATTAAGTACAATTATCTATACTAATATGCAACATTTTGCATTGTAACGTAAAATTGGTTACAAATTAAAAAATATTTTTAGAATTGTGTTGACAATTGATTCAACTTGTGGTATAATGAGATTACAGTAAAAGAAAGGGGTCACAAATGATGACTAATGAGGATAAGAAAAAGTAATGGCAATTTGGAGAGAACTAAGTACAAATAGATTGTACACAAGAAGAGATGAACTAAATATAGAGGATAATGATTACGAGGAATGTTGTGTGCTATCTTATGGGCTGATTGAGAATATTAATATGTGTAATTGCATGGGAGTAGAAGATGTATATGAAAATGTAATTTGGGAGGAATAAGATATTATGGTATCATTAGTAGTATATGGAGACTCAGAAAAAGAAACAATAAATAAAGCGATTGATAATTTAAAAGACATTAAAGTGCGAATAGGAGCAAAGTTAAATAAGGATACATACAACAAAGATATAATTTACGGAGAAAATAGATTTAAGATTTATTCTTCTTTGAATAATGTAGGAGTTGATGGATTAATAATTGAAGATAATGAAACAAAGAATGTGTATTATATATTATTTGAAACAGAAGCATTAAAATATTGCGGGAGAAGTTCTTTGTATCTAAACGAAATATATTGTTCAAAATCTGTTAATAAAGAAGGAATTTTAAAATTATATGAGCCATGTGTGAGAAATAAAGATTTATTGTTTCCAATAGGATTAGACCATTGGAATTTTGAAGAAATATATTGGAATAGATAATAGTAAATAGAGGAGGTATCTATGGCATTAGACAAACAGATTCATTTATATTCAATTGATACTTCTAAGTTTTATGATGATGAAGAAGAAATAATATCAAGAAAAAAAATTAGAAGTTCATATTTAGCAAATAGTATAAAGAAAAGATATAAAAAATTAGAAAACTCAGACGGTAAACCTAAGAAAGATGAATATGTAGCAGAAATAGCAAGATTAAAAAAATGGCATAAGTTGATTTCTGAATATAAAAACGTAAAGTCTAATTTATTAAAAGAAGAAGTTTTAAAAAAATCGCAAGAGAATATTGACAATAAAAAAATGAGAATTTTAGATTATAGAAATTCTCACAAAGAAAATTATATGGTATCCGAGTTCACATCATCCATGACTAGAGCTTTCGGATTAAAAGAAAACGAACCGACGGACGATATTATAATTGTAAGAATTTATTTTGTTGAAATATTTAAAGATTTACTAAAAAACGGATTTATATACAATGGAAATAAATATATTTACTTTAGTTCCTCTGCTGGTCAAATAAGAACAAAAAAAGCCGTATTTGTAAACGAAGAAAAATGGAAATCAAGCATGAATAGGATTATGTGTGGATTATCTGAGAATATTATTAATAAAAATGGTGGGTGTAATACAAATAAATTCTTGGCATATCTATCTTTAAGCAACTCCGCTACCGACACATGGGAGTCTATGTTCGGAAGCAAATTTGATATATCAAAATGTGTAGTTGTTGATGACTTTGAAACTATGGTTAATACAACTTATGACCATGTTAGTTCAGAAGATTTTTCAATCAATAGAGTAGAAATGGAATCATTGATACCACATATGGATGGATGTGGCATAGTAAATAGTTCTGTTTGTAACAAAAACTTTATGGTTCGTATGCCATGGGTAAAAGGATTACTAGCTTCATTTGACTTTAGAAGATTCATTGAAGAAAATAACTGTAGTTCAAAGATAATTGACATTTATGGAAAAGAATACGACATAATAAAAGACGAAATAGAAATAATATTAACTAAGAGTCAATTTAAAATGTACAAATATTATAACTCATGGGAAGAGTATATCTCTTATTTTAATTTATATGATTGTGAGTGTGGAGTCTGCAATATGGAATTAGATGAAATTCGAACATCTCGTATTAATTATCAAATGTTACAAACTTTGACTGATATATCAAAAAAAGAAATAGTGGAAATATTAAAACCTAGTAATGCAAATGTAAAAAAACTATCAACAGATTTTAAGCATATGCTTAGTGCGTTTGGAGTAAATAGACAAGGAGAAGTATCGGATTGTAAATCAAATCTGCAAAATGCACTGTCTCTATATCCAGAGTTGATGAATGACCCATATACAAAAGACACTCTTTATGATATTAAGAAATCACTAATAAGAAGATATAAGGGTGGAAAATTAGAAATAAATGGAAAGTATATTTTTATCATACCAGATTTATATGCGTTTTGTGAGTGGCTGTTCTTAAAAAATGAGAGTCCAACTGGACTATTAAAAAATGGCGAAGTATCTTGTCTTTCTTATAAAGATAAAATAAAACTAGATTTACTTAGAGCACCACATTTATATAGGGAACATGCAATAAGAAGAAATGAATACTCGTCTAATGAGAATTGTAGAAGTTGGTTTAATACTAGTGCCGTATATGTTTCAGTACATGACCCAATCAGTAAAATACTCGTCTTCGATGTGGACGGAGACAAATCTCTAGTTGTTGGAGATGATTTATTTGTGAAGATAGCAGAAAGAAATATGAAAAATATTGTTCCATTATTATATGACTTAAAGAAGGCAAATCCAGAGAGTATAAATGAAGACTCAAAATATCAAGGACTCACAAATGCATTTAAGGCAAATATCGGTAATATATCAAATAACATAACTAAAGTTTGGAATAGTGGAAATGTCGGAGAGGAAGAATTGCAAATCATAAAATGGCTCTGTGCTTTAAACAATGCGGAGATTGATTATGCAAAAACATTATGGAGACCATTAATCCCAAAGGATAAAGCGGACTTGTTGAAAAAGTATACTAAGGAAAAAGTTCCATACTTCTTTAAGTGGGCTAAAGGGAAAGATATTGAAAATGTAAAAGGGAAAGTAGAAGACACAACAATGAGCAATATCTACTCTTCCATAAAAGATGTTAGGTTGGACTTTAAAACATTGCCAAACTTAGAGTCAATAGATTGTGAAATAATGATGTATGATAATGACACAGAATTAAAAGAAGATGTTACTGAATTATATGGTAAATTATCTAGGAGATATGGATATAAGTTATCTAACACATCAAATAAGAACGAAGGAGACCTTCAATCATGTATTTACCTTATTAAAGAATCATTTTATGAATTAGGATATAATGATATTGAAATATCGGATATATTAACTAGGTATTTATATGGAACAGAAGATGGGCTGACAAAAGGAAAACAAATATACTGGTATGTATATGGGGAGCACGTTGTAAAAAATATTCAAGAGAATTTAGATATTGATACGAATGTATGTATGAGTTGTGGAAAGAGAGTAAATAGAACTGAGATTAAAAGCCACAAGTGTAAAGAATGTCGAGAAGAAATAAAATCAATCGGAATGAAAAGTGTGGTATGTGTCGATTGCGGTGAGGTATTTGAAGTGGCAAGCAAAGGAAGCAGAAGAACAAGATGTAATGAATGTTATGAAAAACATAGAAGGAATAAAAAGACAGAAACAATGCGAAAATTAAGAGAGAAATAGGCTTGTGGTCAGAACAAAATCAACATTAATTCTAACAAATCCCCATTTTATCACGTTTCTACTCATTTTATCCCTAAAAAATATGCTATAAAGGGAGACAGACATATATACACGTAAACAACGTCATTTCCTTCCCCTCCCATCGGGATTATAATAGGTGGGTTCAATTTAACTAAATCGAAAGGAGAATAATATTGGCTGGCAAGAAAAAAGATACAACGAGCATCACATTTGATATTCTTACAAAAAGTGTTGCAAGCAATACAAAAATACCAATTGAAACATGCAAAGCGGTATTAACTGGTTATAGCAAATTTATTTTAAATACAATTATGCTTGACTCGTGTCCAGAAGACCTAACAATCCAATTGAAAGATGTTGGAAAATTTATATTTAAGAAGAAGATTGGTCTTAAAGCTGGAAGTACATATAAACACCCTATTGCATTTGGAGTATGCGAAAAAGGACAAAAAGTCGAAATGGAAACTGTAACTGTTACAGAGGACAGACCCGACTATCTTAGATTATGGTTTGAAGTAAATCCATCTATTCAAGAAAATCTAAGAAGTAAGACGGAAAACAAGTGGATTAAGAAGAATGGCAAAAAATAGACTAGGATTAAATGATTTTTTAATATTGTGGGCACAACAAGTAGGTGGAACGGCAACTCCAAAGGTTGCTAGGAAATATTTAGATGGATTGCATAAGTTGTTGCTACAAGAATTAAAAATGAATGAAGGCGAAATGTGGATTTATAATGTTGGTAAATTTTACTTGCGTGAAAAAGGTGGATATGATAGATTAATGGGCGACCCTTTAAATGGTGGCACAACTAGACGATATGTTAACCTTTCTTATGATGTAGAGTTTGAACCAGCTAAACAATTATTGCGTGAAATTAATGAGGGTGGATTTGTAATGGAGAAACCTAAAGCTAGTCCACGCAAAAAGTATAATACCGACGTTGAACGCAGAGAGGCACATAATGCACCACGCAGAAAGCCACCTAAGACAATTGAGGCACTAGCTTGCGACGCTATAAACGAAGCAATGGAGAGGAAGAAAAAGAAAAATGGCTAAGACAACACCTATTATAGAGTTAGGATTAAAATTATCAAAATCCAAGTTATTAGGAGTTTTTGATATGAATACAGACGGAAAAGATATTGTAATTATAGATGAAACTGAATATTTATTTGACGACATTAAACAATATTTCCACGGTGGAGTTATTCAAATGTCACACGAAGAAATATCTGAGGATTAACCTATGGTGGAATTAACTCAAGAAGAATTAGACTATCTAATAGAATTCGTAGAAGCAGAATCCTCTAATGATTGGGGAAAAGCTAAGGCTGATTTAAAATCAAAATATCATCAAGATACCATTCGTAAGTCATTTGGAGTAGGAAAATATAGTGGGTACAGTGTCTATAAATTCATGCAAGATAAGATTGAAAATGGATTCTTGACAGATGCGGAAGCAATCAGATTAGAAGCATTAAGAGAAAAAGAATATATTGAACGTGTAAAATTACAAGACGCTAATCGTGAAAAGAGAAAAGTGTTACGTGATTTTTCAAGACTAGAATCAATTCAAGAATATATTGAAATGAAATTAGATGAACGTGAGCCAAAGCCATTTAAAGGTTGTTCTTATAAAATTAAAAATGGAAATGAATCGAGCCTATTGGTCAGCGATTTACATTGTGGAGCTACAGTGGATTCAATATTTAATTTTTATGATTTAGATGTATTAAGAGAACGAATGGAAGAATTGGCAACTAAAACAATTGCATTTTGCAAAAGAGACAATGTTGATTTATTACACGCAAATTTCTTAGGAGATTTTATCACTGGAATTATTCACGGTTCTACTATTGCCCAAGCACAAGAAGACGTAATTGACCAAATTTTAGACGCAAGTGATATTATCGTTGAATTTATTAAAGCACTAAGAAAAGAAATTCCATGCGTTAGGACTTATTTTGTATATGGTAATCATGGTCGTACATCTCCAAATAAATCCGACAGAGCGTATAAAGAAAATTTTGAAAGACTTATTGCTTCTATAGTAAGAAAAGATTTACGGAATACTGACATTAAAGTAATTGATGGCGGATATGAGGATTTCGTAACATATAAATTAAGAGATGGTAAATTAATTGTTTCGACTCATGGCACAAATGATTCTCCAGATATGGCAAACAAAAATTTCTCTAAATTATTAGGAGAAGATGTATATTGTGTTCAGATGGGACATCTGCACGACGTAAGAGAAGGAAAAGGAACGGTTGTAAATGGCTCAATTATGGGTTCAGACGACTATTCGATAAGTCATCGTTGGAATAGTAAGCCTACTCAAGTATTAAAGGTTTATCATGGAGACGACGAGGCAACTTATAAGCTAACAGTTAAATAAATTTTAAACTAATGCTTGACAATTTACAATATTTGTAGTATAATACACTTATAGCAAGATGGATGTGACGATTTGATACAACAATCATATGAATCCTTAGTGGACACATTTTCAAATCCAACTCCATCTGTCTTGTTTCTATAACAAAGTATGGCTCAATTTGGAGAGAGCACCACCCTACGAATGTGGAGGTTATAGGTTCGAATCCTATTACTTTGACGAGCTAAAGAGATTAAATGAATTGCATCGAGAGACATATTGCTTCGGTTAACGTGTCAATGTGAATGAAATCCGTGATTGATAAGTGCCAGCATGGTTCAACACGTCGGTTCTCTTTCTTTTCTAGAGAGTATTCAGCCGATATATTCACAATTGAAAAGACGGTTCGACCGTTTGGTATAATTGAATTTATTTGATTATATTTATATTGCATATTGTAAACTGTATGGGTAGTTTAGTAGTGAGTGGTACTCAACTTAGTATTTGTTGCGTGCGATTCATGAGTTTTAAAACCATAAAAGTAGAGAGTGAATTTATCTCGTTCAAGTAGTGAGAAAAATTCTTATTGTGGTTCAACGTGCATTGGAAGTTGATTAAATGATGTAAATATTGTGACAACACAATAGCGTAAATCAGCCATTTCTTGATTTAACAGACCAAGTTATATCCATCAGTGGAATAACGAATTTAATAGAGGTTACGAATCCTACCAAAATCGCATTAATAGTGTGAAGGTAGAAGCGTATCATTATATTGTGTGAGTAAATCGAGCTACAATTTCAACGAAAACTATGACATACGAGTTTACCACATTAGTGTGAGTTTAGAGTATATTGCTTGAGAATAAGACGGTGCTTAGTTGCATGGTCTTATTTTAGTACATAAGAAAGAGGTGTCAGTATGGCTAATACGCCAACAATGATTTTATGTAGGGGTCATAATAATCCCTTGTTAAAATGTAAAGGTAGTCCGCAAAGTGAGAAAGAATTTTATGCAAGTCGCTCTCCATTAGCATACTATCCAGTAGAAATTAAAGGTGCGACAAGTGGTAAGATTCATTATTGTAAAACTTGTGTACAGAAAATATTTGAATATGAGTTAGAACGAACAAAGGATATGCAAAAGACTGTATATTACACTTGTCAAAGATTAGATATACCATTTGTTGTAGAATTATTTGATGACGCAATACTTGAAAGCAAAGGGAAAACAGTTGTAGAGTTGACTCAAGTTAGCACGAAACTAATGGGTAAATATATTGGTTTATTGAATCTTAACAAAGCAAAATATGGAGCAAAAGTAGACTTTAGTTGGAGCGATTCAAATTTATCTGAATTAGATACTAAATTAGAAGACCGTGAAAGAACCAAGAAGGAGTTACAACAATTTAAACTCGATTGGGGTATGCAAGACGAAGCAGAAGATTATATATTCCTTAATAATATATTTATAAAATATACAAGGGGAATGGAATTTGTCAATAGTCAACAAGAAGATTTGTATAGGGATTTATGCAGAGATAGATTATTATTAAGAAAGATTAATGATAAAAGATATGATGGCGACGAGACGATGGATAAAATTCAAACACGTATAGCAAAAATCATGGCGATACTAAAAGTAGACCAATTTGAAAGCAATAAGCCAAAAACATTTAGCGAGGAATCTTTCTTTGCTAAAATTGCTCAAATAGAATTAACAAAGCCAGCCGACTTATACAAAGAACCTAAAAAATATGAGGACTTCAACAAATTACAAAAATATGAAAAAGATATGGTTCTTAGACCACTTTTAAATACATTATGTGGTCAACGTGATTTTGGTATTGATATTGATGATGTCGAAAAATATAATATGGACGATGAATAATTATGGTAAATGACGAAGAATTATTAAAAATTATAAGAAAAAATAAAACCGATACGGAATTAACCACAGAGAAAAAAGAAGAAAACATTATTGAATGGACTACATTTTATCGTAGAAACCTAGATTTATTCAATCAAGATTATTTAGGTATTGATATAAGTTTCTTTCAAAAACAAAGAATAAATAATTGGAATACTAACGATATAAATAACACATTGGCAAGTCGAGGAAGTGCTAAACAAAAATAAAGTATAAAACAAAAAAAAAGAAAGGCGAGGTTTACCACGCATATGAAAATAACAAAAGAACAAGAAGAATATATTATTAATAATTTTTCAAGTATGCAGACTTGGATGATTGAAGAAAATATAAAAGTAAACAAAGATACTATTTATAATATTGCGGAAAAATATAAAATAAAAAAAGCTAAAGATTATAAAGTAGTTAGAAAAGAAGGAATTTTGACGGTAGAACAATGTGATTTTATACAAAATAATTATTCTACTATGTCTAATAAAGAAATGGAATCAAAATTAAATATAACACATAATCAACTTAAGAGTTTTTCTTCAAGAAGGGGACTAACTAAAAAATCCAAAGAATATCGAGATAGCTCTCACTATACAAAAGAGCAAGTTGATTACATTAAAAATAATTATGAAAATAAAATGAATAGAGATTTAATAAAAGAAACTGGACTTTCGGATTCTCAAATATCATATTTAGCCAATCAACTTGGATTGAAAAAATCAGAAAATTTAAAAAAGACAAATAATAGTATTTTAACGTTTGAACAAAAGAAATTTATACGAGAAAATTTTTCAACAATGAAGACAAATGATATTTGTAGAAAATTAAATTTAGAATACAATCAAATACATAGTTATTCTAATAACTTGAAATTAAAAAAAGAAGCATATTATTCAGAGAGCTACAACGGATATTGGATAGAATGTTTAGAAATTCATAATAACGGATACGATGTTTGTGAACATATTGGAGTAGAAGTAGAACCAAAAGTTGAATTTGATTGTTTATATAAGAGTAAATATGGAAAATACTATGTTAATCAAAATTATTTTGAAAAGATAGATAATGAATGGAAAGCATATTGGCTAGGATTTCTATACGCAGATGGATGCAATATGATAAAAAGAAATTCCAAGAAAAATAAAATGGAATATATAACAAAATTAACATTGGCATCAATTGATAAGAAGCACGTAGAAAAATTAAGAGATAGCGTACAAGGAGATGCTCCAATTTCTGACAAAGAAGTTAAATTGGGAGATAAAATATTTTATTCATCTTCTTATTCAATGTGTAATAAAAAAATATGCGAAGATTTACAGTCTTTGGGATGCGTTCCAAACAAGTCCCTAATATTAAAATTTCCAACAGAAGAACAAGTACCAAAAGAATTTATTAGAGATTTTATTAGAGGTTATTTTGATGGAGATGGATGCATACATATAAATTTAGAAAAACAAAATATTCAATTCAATATTATGGGTACGTTGGAATTTATAGAAGAAATACAAAAAATCTTTACTAAAAAATTAGATATAAGAGAAACAAAAATACAGAAAAAAAATGACAATAAGGCATATTCTTTACAATATGGCTCTATTATGTCAATACAAAAAATTTATAGATATCTATATAAAGACTGCAATATTTATTTAGATAGAAAATTAGAAAAATTTAATACTTTATTATGGCTAGATTAAGCGAAGTGTGAATAACTTAATCTGTAATCGGGCAAAATCGGTAGAAACCCACCAAAACAATTGGCAATGCCGAGGTAAATTATATAATAACATATATAATCACCGTAACGAGTAGGGAGTGAAACTAGAAATAGAATATAATCTCCCCAAGAGTGTCCGACACTCATCACACATCAATAGAGTGGAAACGTACTCTGAACTTATACGAGATTGGTAAAAGTATAAGAAGTTAAGATAAATAGCTTAACGATAACAAAATTGAAATCCTTCGACATAAGTTTATTCTGTTTAGATATGTGCCTTTTATATAGCAATATGAATATCTTGGTTACATCTAAATTATCAGCTCAAGCAAATAATATCGTTGATGAAAAAATTGACAAGATATTTACAAGCGAGACGGGTCAATGGTCAAGTCCTATATTAGTACAACTCAGAAAAGACGGATGGATAAAAATAAAAAAAGACGACAATGGGAACGCTGTTGTTGAGTTCGGGAATGGCTCTAGGATATTTTGTAGACCTTGTGGAGACTCTTGTAGATATATTCGTTCAAATATTGTAATAATAGACGAGTTTGTTCTTATTGAGAAAAAAACAATATACGAATGTGCAGTTCCGACGTTAGAAGTAAGAAGATTTGCTGGAAGACCAAAGGATTATAAAGAAGAGACAAAACAGATATTTTTAAGTTCAGCCAAGACAAAGACAAATTGGGGCTGGCGACAACTAATACAGTGCGTAAACGGACATTATAAAGACAAGCGTATAAAATATGGATTCTTTGCTGGAGATATTTTCACAGCAATCGCAAATGGTATTCAGACAAAAAAGAAATATATATCAGCAAAAGATAGTACGGACGATATGTCATTTGAGCAAGAGTACTTAAATATATTCTTATCAAATAGCGAAGATAGTATGTTTAAATACGAAGACTTTGAGCAAAATCAATGCATAGACAAGCCTTTCTATCCTAGAAAATTAATAGATATTTTAGATGGCGAAGAGCAGACATATACATTCGACGATGGACATATCAGATATATTACAACAGATATAGCGTTAGCGACTGGTAATGAAAACGATAATACTATTTTATTATGTGTTTCGTTTGATAAAGAAACTGGTATAAGAAGCTATGAATATATGACATCTATGAGCGGAATGAACTCGATGGAACAAGTAAAACAAATGAAACGTTTATTTTATGAATATCGTGCGAATTATTTTGAAATGGATAGCCGTGGTGTTGGATATGGATTATATGATTTAATGACCATAGAGACATTAGATGATGAATTAGGAATAACTTATCCAGCTTGGGGAGTATGTAAAGATAGAAATTTACAAATATCATCTGAAACTGTACTTCAAGATAGGATAGGTAGAACTGCATCCTCTGAGACAGAAGATGTTATAATTCCATTTGTAGCAACAGCAGAAATTAATAACCAAATGCATTTAGGATTTAGAAAAGCGTTAAAAGATAAAATGGTAAGGTTGTTAATAGATGACTCAGAGGCAAATGCAAAATTTGAGAACGACGACGCTTATTGGACAACAAGAAGTTCTGATTATAGAGCTAATATGTTATTACCATTCCTACAAACAAAGTTTATGATAAATGAATCAATATCATTAAATACAGTAAGATTAGATAGTGGAAATATTAAGTTAAAAGAAAGCAACAGAATGGAAGTTAAAGATAGGTATATTACTTGCTCGATGGCTAATATGTTTGCCGATAAATTAATGGGTAAATATGTATTAGGAAGTCAAGAATCAGATTTTAATATTGATGCTTATTCATTTTTAAGTAATCTATAAGAAGGGGGGACGCATAGTTGTCTGACGAAATACAAGAAATTAAAGACAGTTTGGAACGTGGAGAAATGACCACAGAACAAACTTGGGATTATGTTAAATTTGCGATGAATATGGGTTCTGGATTTAGTGGATATAATACTCCGCAATTAGCAAATCAAACATTAATCCAATTAAATAATAATCCAAGTGTTCCAACATTTGACAATATATTAAAAGCTTTACAAGAAGCACCGTATAGTGCAGAGACTTTGAAAAACTATTCAGAATTTATGCAAACATGGGATGCTATTTATCAGAAAACACTAAGACATTTTAGAGGTATGCTATCGTTTGACTATTATATGGTATGTAACAATGCACCAAAAGATGCTTATAAGAATGAAGAATATCAAAAAGATAAAAAACGTGCTGAAAAGTTTATGTATAGTTTTAACTACAAAAAAGAGTTTGATAGAGTATTAGCTGAACTATTGAAATCTGGTCAATGTTATAGTTGGTTTAGAACAAATTATGGAACATTCAACGATGACCCTCTTTCTGATAGCGAAGAAATAGAAGTAAAGAAACAAAATAAATTTTCATTACAAATCATGCCACAAAAATATTGTATGCTTGAAGGATATTGGCAAGGTGGATTGAATTATGCTTTTAATATGCAATACTTTTTAAGAAGTGGTGTAGACATAAAAGAATACGACCCATCTTTAATGAAGAGATACATTGATATGTATTATGGTGGAAACGCAAAAGATTACAGTGCGTCATCACAATTGTATGATAGAGATGGTTCTTTTGCACAATGGACACAAGTAAGTAGTGAAGAAGGAGCTTGGGCTTGGTTATTTGATGATTCAAGTTTTGCTGGGTTGCCACCATTCGCCAACATGATGAAGAGCGTATTCAATAATGATATAATTGAGTCTTTACAAAAAGACAAGAACGTATTATCTGCGTTTGCTCTGTTAATGGGAGAAATGGAATTGATGGACAAAGAGAAGAGTGGTCAAAAAACTGACCAATTTGCAATCTCTCCAGAAAAGTTAGGTCAACTATTAGGATTTGTTAAAAATTCATTAAATAAAAGTGTGAAGCAGATTCCTTTACCATTAACCGAAACAAAATATGCTCAATTTACAGATAATTCACCATTGATGGCACAGTATCAATATGGTATGAGTTCATCATTAGGTGCTAGTGCTAGTTCTATGATTTATACAAATGGTAAGATGGCACAATTTGAAATGCAGTCTGCCTTATTAGAAGATTATGCACTTATGAAAAGATTATATTTACAATTTAGTGATTTTATCAATTATTTTATGAATAGGAAAACTAAGAAATATAAATTTACAATTGTATTTGAAGGAAGTACATTGCCATTTGAGCGTGAAGCAAGAAAGAAAACACTAATGGAGTATACCGCAATAGGAATGGTTCCGTCAGAGTCTTATTATGCAAATGTAATAGGCATTGCCCCACATATGTTTAGTCGTATGAGAGAAGAAGCTAATATGACAATTGGTGAAAATCTAACTATGCTTATGAACGCAAATACAATGAAAAATGGAACTGACCCAGATGCAAAAGAGGTCGGAAATCAAGAATCAGATGTAAATGAATTAAGTGATTCTGGCGAACAGTCGCAAGGCTATAATTAAAAATAAGAATGGCAAGACAGTGGGTAGCTCTCATTTCTTAATACTGTAATATTAAGATTATTGCCTTTTTATATAAAATATTTCTTTTTTACAGAAAGGATAATAAAAATGGATTATACAAATAAAACAATAGATGGATTTTATATAATTGGAAAAGACAAAGATAGGTTTTTAAAAGACGAACAAAAGGTTGAATCTGGTTTATTAAAGAGGTTTAATACACATTGGATTGGAGTATGTCACAAGTGCAATGTTGAAAAGTCAATATCAGCTACAAATCTAGCAAAAAATAAAGTAGGTTGTAGTTGCGAAAAAAAATATTATGCAAAAGATATTTCTGGAAACGTTTTTGGGTATTGGAAAGTTATAAACCGAGATTATAAAAAAGAAGAAGAATACAGTTCTAGGAATAAATATCCAAAAATATTTTGGAATTGTGAGTGTGTTTGTGGAATTAATAAATCTATATCTTCAACGCATTTAAAAGGTGGAAAATCAACAAATTGTGGATGTGTTAGAGATAAAAACGTTGGTTTGTTAAAGACAAAGGATATAAAAAATAATAAATTTGGTAAATTAATAGCAAAAGAAAGATATGTAAAATCTAGCGATACTGATTCAAAACTTAGAACTTATTGGATTTGCTTATGTGAGTGTGGAAATAAAGAATATGTGCCATTAGATAAATTAACTAGTGGAGAAATAAAAGAATGTTCTAATTGCAGAACTAGAAAACACATAAGAGATACGTCAAATATGGCAAAAGCAAATGAATTAAGAATACAAAAAATGATAGACAAAGATGGAAGTTTTGGAGAATTATTATTAAATAGATATTCAATTGAAGATATAAATAAAATTTGGAGTGATAAAAATATATTGTCTCCATTTTATTTTACAAAAAAGAGTCATAAAGATATTATAATTAAATGCCCCAACTGTGAAAAAGATTATAAAACTAATCCATTATCAATAAGTGGCAGAATGTCTTATGTTGAATGTCCATCTTGTTTTCACGCTAAAAATTGTTCATCTTATGAAAGAACTGTCAAGGACTATATAAATAATAACTTAAAATTAGAATTATTACATGAAAACTATTGTAATTTAAGTCCAATTAATCCTAAAACAAATAGTAGATTATATTATGATAATGAAATAATAAACTTAAAAATAATCATAGAAGTTCACGGGAAACAACACTATGAAGAAATTTTAGATAGTTGTTGGTGGATTGGGGAGCTTTCTCCAAAGGAATTTTTAGAAAATTTACAATATAGAGATAATTATAAAAAGGAATTTGCTATAAACAACGGATATTTATATTTAGAATTATCATATTTAGATATAATTAATGAATCTTATAAAAACAAGATTAATGAGATAATTTTAGAGAGGATAAAATAAAATGAATATTAACCAAAAAACAATAGACGCACTATATGAGTTAATCAATCAATGTTTTCAAATGAATAGATTTTGTGATTCTCTTGTGTCTGTATTGGGAGTTA
>Ga0209373_10001953_pt1 | contig 22224 bp, 27 predicted proteins | sample Higcelweek5metaG_FD_187173 | JGI IMG/M metagenome (GOLD analysis project Ga0209373, IMG submission 187173) | Freshwater pond sediment microbial communities from the University of Edinburgh, under environmental carbon perturbations - High... | ecosystem: Environmental > Aquatic > Freshwater >... | reverse complement strand
AGAAATCAAAAAAAGCGAAGATGAAATGGATGAGCAGAATGAATCAGCTTGTGCGGAGGATGCTAAGAGAAAGAAACGGGAATATTATGTAGAGGCCGCTCTATTCCTGGTCCTTGGAATTCTTGTCGGCATTGCGATCAAGACCGAAGCGGTCAAAAAAATAACGATGGGTTTCGATGACTATAAGATGAAAATGGAAAGCCAAGACTATAATATAAACAAGCTGCAGAGCGATTTGGCAAAAGAAAGGGCTGATCAGGATGCCGCAAGTCAGGCTGATGCCGGTTCTGCTCAGGACAACGGGTCGGCTGATGAGCAAGGAGTGGCGCAAGACCAGAATCAGGGTGAGCCAACCCAAGTTCCCGGGCAATAAATCCGAGATGATATTTCGTGAACCATAATAAGCTTTAATAATGAGAAATATGGAAGAAGAAAAGAAAGTAGAATCTGAAGCGCCTTGCGGATGCGAGTGCGGATGCGAAAAAGAAGACGGGAAAAAAGAAAAGTGCTGCAGTGAAAAAGATAGCAAGAAAATGAAGAACATTGTTTCCTTGGTGATACTTCTCGGAGGGCTTTTCATTGGAAGCCTTTTTGTGGATGTGGCACAGATGGTGCGAGGAAGCGGATTTTCAGGGAAGAATCTCAACCGCTCTGAAATTTTCCAATCCGAAGGGAAAACGTGGGTAGCATATTCTGAGCCGGCTGTTCCTGTCATGGTCATTAATGATGACTCTTGCGACAAATGCAATGTGAGCGACGCTTTGGTTTGGATGAGAAGGATCGTGCCGACGATTTCTACCAAAAAGGTGGCCTATGATTCCGCCGAAGGCAAAGACCTGATCCAGAAGTTCGGAATCAAGACCCTCCCGGCTTTCGTTTTCGGGAGCGACGTGACCAAGACCGATTTCTATTCACAGGCCCAAACTCTTTTCACCGCAAAGGATGACCGGTTTCTTCTCAACTCCGATCAGATCGGCCTTCCAATCGGGAAATATCTCGATTCGCCAGCTGTTTCCGATAGCGATGCGACATCAGGTCCCAAAGATGCGAAAGTCAAAGTGGTTATTTTCTCCGATTTCCAGTGCCCGTATTGCAAAGTGTTCTATCAGAATCTGAGATCTGTCATGTCGCAATATCAAGACAGCGTGCTTTTCGATTTCAAAGAGCTTCCTCTCGATATCCATCCTCAGGCCAATAATGCGGCTCTCGCTTCCGAGTGCGCTTTGGAACAAGGCAAATTTTGGGAATATGCCGATAAGCTCTATGGCGCGCAGGCTGAATGGAGCGCGGCCAAGGATACTTCCAGATTCAAGGGATATGCTGCGGCGCTGAGGCTCGATACTGCCAAGTTCAACTCATGTTTGGACAGCCAGAAATATAAGGACAAGATCGCGGCTGATATGCAGGAGGCGACCGATCTCGGCCTCACTGGAACTCCGTCGATTTTCGTGAACAACAACTTCGATAGCGGAGCGCTTACAGTTGATCAATTGAAAGGCATGATAGACGCTGAGCTCAATAAATAGTATCAGGATAGGCTGAATCATCGAAACGCTTCCGACTTCCGGGAGCGTTTTTTCTTTATTTTTATTTTATCTGTTTCATGCTATGCTGAAATTCTGTTCTTTTCATTTTTTCTCCTGAAAGCTCATGTCTGTTCCGGTTTTCGGTTATGGAGTCCGCTTTTTCGGAGTTTGCTATGTTGGCAGTTTCCGGATGGTTCATGCAAACTTAAAAGATATCCCAAGGAAGGTCGTTATGGACGCTTTGAATATTGATAAGAGGCGGATTTGTCGTGTCAATTACGTATACCCTAAGCGATATGCGGTCAAGTCTGTCAAAGAACAGATGGAAATCCTGCTGTCTGATTTCGGGTCAATCGGATTGAGTCTCGATATCCCAGAGATGTCTCGTCATGGAAATGAGACGATTTTTTTTCCTCGAAACGCCGAAGGGATATTTGTTATCCCATGGTGGAAGAGCCTGGCTGCTTCATATCACGAGGCGGTCAGTGTGGCTGTTTCTTTGCTTGAACGGAAAATCGATGTCGATATCGACGTCGGGTTGTTGTCTGTCGTAAGAAGATCAAGACACACGGAACAAACGTTGGCTTATATCGCTCAAAAACAATCAAGCAGCACTCTGGTTCTTCCGGCGCAGCTAGGATATTTTTTTCAGAACATCGGAGTGAAACCGTCTGACGAATCATTCCTAAATGAAGTCGATCCGTATAGCGGCAAGTTGCTCTATCCGGATATGTTCGGGCTGGGAATGTTCGAGGTCTTGATGATTCTTCTGACTCATCCCGACAGGTTGCTTATTCAAGATGATGACTGTCGCCATTCTGATGTTATCGAAGAGAGCCTGGCTATCGATTGCCCCGCTGATAACTGTATTGATGAAATCGATTGGGGGAAAAGGCGCGAGGTGGTGAGATCATCCCCGTATTTTTTTTCTGTCCATAAGAATGAGATTTCATTGGGCTTGTGGCCTCATTATCTCTCCAACATCTCTTCCGGCATCGCTACCGGATTTTTTCCTGGGTTGTGAATCCCAAATCGGATTATTCAAGGACTGCTCGCGCATCTGCGGGCGGTCCTTTTTCTATGGTTTCTTGCTCTTGCATGGTGTGGTATAATGATGTATATGAAATATCATAAAGACATTTTGGAAGTGATCTTCTATGCCAGAGGAGGGCAGGGTGCCAAAAGCGCTGCTGAGATCTTGGCGCAGTCGGCCCTCAAGGAGGGGAAATTCGTGCAGTCTTTCCCGAGTTTCGGTCCGGAAAGGAGCGGCGCGCCGACCAAAACATATCTCAGGATTTCGAACCGCGAAATCCGCACGCACGAACCTGTTGTCGATCCGGATATTGCGGTTGTTTTGGACGAAACGCTTCTTGAATCTGAACCAGTCGCGCAAGGCTTGGACAAGAACGAAGCGATGATTGTGAACACTGAAATGACAGCACAGGAAGTGAAAAACATATTGCGATTCGACGGGAAAGTGTATCCGATAGCCGCCAACAGGATTTCGATGGAAATCGTCGGCCAGCCCAGGCCGAACACGGTCATTTTGGGCAAGTTGGTCCAGGTGACTGAAATGGTCAAACTGGAAAGCGTCCTGGAAGAGTTCAGGAGCATTTTCGAAGCGAAAGTCGGGAAAGAAATCACTGACAAGAATATCGCTGCTATAGAGAAGGCGTACGATTCGATATAGGCGAGTTTATTCATCTGCAAAGCATTGTTATTTTACTTGCCTTACGCTTCGCACGGAAGCCGCAAAATAACAATGCTTTGCAGATGAACACATAATTAAAAGGATGATTTTATTCTTATGGATAAGGAGAAAAGGGAAATTACGATAAAGCATGACATAAAGAAGGCTCCTAAGACTGGGAACTGGAGATATATGCGTCCGGAAGTGGATAAGGAGAAATGCATCGGCTGCACGACTTGCGTTCCATTTTGTCCTGATGCGTCCATTGAGATGAAGAAATGGAAAGAAGGCGAGCGCGACAAGGCAGATATCGATTATGATTTCTGCAAAGGTTGCGGAGTGTGCGCGGATGTTTGCCCTGTAAAAGCGATTAAGATGCTTAAGAAATAGATATCGCGAATATGGCAACAAAGAACAATGACAGCAGAAAAGCTTTGACTGGCGGAGCCGCGATAGCGGAAGCTCTTCGTCAGATCGCGCCGGATGTGATGCCGGTCTATCCGATCACACCTCAGACGCCGATTATCGAAACATATGCCAAATTCGTGGCGGATGGCGATGTCGAGACGGAAATGATCGAAGTGGAATCGGAGCACAGCGCCATTTCGGCAGCTGTTGGAGCAAGCGCTGCAGGAGCAAGAACGGTGACTGCGACGAGCTCGCAAGGCCTTGCTCTTATGCATGAGATTTTGTATATCGCAAGCGGAATGAGGCTGCCGATCCTGATGCCGGTGGCGGCTCGAGCCTTGGCTTCTCCGATCAACATCCATGGCGATCACAGCGATGTCATGGGCGCGCGCGATGCTGGCTGGATTCAATTGTTTGCAGAAAATCCTCAAGAAGCATATGACAAGACGATCATCGGAATGAAGCTGGCAGAAGCCGCCAAGCTTCCGGTGATGGTCATTATCGATGGGTTCAATACTTCGCATAGCGTTGAGAATCTGGAAATGCTGGATGATAAGACAGTGAAGAAATTCGTTGGAGAATACAAGGCTGAGAAATCGCTTCTGGACATTGCGAATCCGGTGACATTCGGATCGTTCGCCCTTCAGGATACGTTCTTCGAATTCAAGATCGAGCAGGAAAAGGCAATGGATGAGGCGCTCGGAAAATATAATGAAATTACTAAGGAATATGGCGAGATAAGCGGGAGGAAATATTCCTTGTTTGAAAAATATGAAACGAAAGATGCCCAAAAGATCCTTGTCATGGCTGGTTCGGCTGCAGGAACGACCAAAGACGCAATCGACGAATTGAGGGCCAAGGGGGTGAAAGTCGGACTGGTCGAACTCGAGCTTTTCAGGCCGTTTCCGCGCAAAGAATTGATGAAGGCGCTTTCCGGTGCCAAAGAAATCATCGTGATGGATCGCGCGCAATCGATCGGATCGAACCCGCCTTTCTATAGCGAGATCATCGCCACTATGCACGATTCGAAGAAATCAGACTGCGACATCAGATCGTTCATCTATGGGATCGGAGGGCGCGATCTTTTCAAAAAGCAGATCATCGATCTCGTGAATGGGAAAATCAAGGGTAAATATTTAAATTGATATTTCAATATGAATAAGAAAAAAGAAATGAGCATCGACGACCTTGCAATGATGATCAAGAGGGAATTCGACAATGTCGGTGAAAGGTTCGATAATGTCGAAGAGCATTTGGATAAGTTAGAATTCGGGCAAAAGGATATGAAAAGCGAACTTAATTTCATGGTGCACAAATTCGAACTGAAAGAGCTTGAATACAGGGTTGAAAAATTGGAAAAGAAATTTGCAAAATAATATATGAACAAAGAACTGGCTAAGAATTTCGCGCCCGGACATAGCGCCTGCCAAGGCTGCGGTTTTCCGGCGATCGTGAGGACGATTTTGGGGGAAGCGAAAGACCCGATCGTTGTTGCCAATGCGACAGGATGCCTCGAAGTGACCTCGACCATCTATCCGTATACTGCGTGGAAAGTGCCGTATATCCATAATGCTTTCGAGAACGCGGCAGCGACCATTTCCGGAGTAGAAAGGGCATACAAAGCGCTCAAGAAGAAAGGAAAAATAAAGAAAAGGATAAAATTCGTGGCTTTCGGGGGCGATGGCGGGACATATGATATCGGGCTTCAGTCCCTTTCAGGCGCGCTCGAACGCGGTCATGATTTTCTCTATGTGGTCTATGACAACGGCGGATATATGAATACGGGCAATCAAAGATCATCGGCGACTCCGTATGGCGCCGGGACGGAAACGACTCCGGTCGGAAAAAAATCCTTCGGAAAAATGGAAACCAGGAAAAGCATAATGGAAATCGTGAACGCTCACAGGATTCCATATCTGGCGCAGGCCAATGTCGCTTATCTTGCGGATCTAAAAAAGAAGGCTAAGAAGGCATTGGAAGTCGAAGGGCCGTCTTTCCTTGCTGTGTTCTCCCCTTGCACTAACAATTGGAAATTCCCGACTTCGCAATATGTGAGGATCGCGCGCCTTGCCACTGAAACTAATTTCTGGCCGCTCTATGAAATCGAGAACGGCAAATACAATATCAATTGGGCAACGGAAAAGCCGAAGCCGGTCGAGGAGTTCCTGAAGACTCAAGGCAGGTTCAAGCATCTTTTTTCCAAGCAGAACGAGAACGTGCTGAAAGATGTTCAGAACAAAGTCGATGAAGAATGGATGCGGCTGGTCAATCTGACGGATTAGGAAATAAGAATAATGAAACATATGGAATTCAAAGAATTGCAGCACAAAATAACTTTGGCTCTTTCGGAATATGGGAAAGAGAATGAAATCAGGGTGGACGATGAATATGTCCTGGTGAAGCTTTTCGAGGAGATGGGGGACATAGCGAAAACCGCCTTGATATACAAGGGGAAATGCGAAAGGAAGAAAATAATTCCAAAAGAGGAAGCGAAGAGGCTCATCGCGGCTGAAATAGCCGACACGGTTGGATTGCTGCTGGCTTTCGCAAGCCAGCTGAATATCGATGTTGAAGAGGAGATAATGGAAAAATGGATTTCCAAATATCCTGGAAATTGATTTTTAGGTGAGCCGCCTGTCGGAATTGAACCGACGACCTACGCGTTACGAGTGCGTCGCTCTGCCAACTGAGCTAAGGCGGCTGACTACGCTGAGGCTTCGTCGGCCAAGGCATGACCTAGACATGATATAATAAGTCTTAAAATAATTCAAATCCATGAAAGTATATATCTGTGAGATTTGCGGGGATGCGTATATCGGGTCGGAAAAACCGGCTAATTGCCCGTTTTGTGGGGCGAGGTCCAATTTCATAAAAGACGGCGCGGAGGCGAGACCGATCGTGAACGAGAGTATTGAAATCAGCGAGGAATCAAGGAAGAATCTTATGGAAACGCTTGATCTTGAAATAGACGCGAATGCCATCTATCTTTGCATGGCTGGGAAAGCGAAAGAATACAGGATAACGGCTATGTATAAGCGGTTGGCGAAAGTGGAAATGGAGCACGCGACGATCGTCACCAAACTCCTAGGGCTGGATGCTCCCGAGGCGAAAGAATCGGCGTGTCCGGATAGTGACATTGAGAATTTCAAAAAGACCATCGAGCTTGAAGATCACGCGACAAATCTTTATCGCGAGTTCGTTAAGAAATCAGCAGAGAAGAATATCAAGGTTTTCTTTACAGCGCTTGCGCAGGTGGAAGAGGAGCATGGGGAACTGATAAAAGGAATCATCTAATGGAGGTTGTGGATATTTTCCAAACTTGATTTATTTATGTCATCCCGAGCGCAGCGTAGCGGAGTCGAGGGATCTGATAAGTATATATGGTCAATATTTGCAAGCAGATTCCTCGACTTCATTCCTTCGCTATCGCTTCGTCATTCCGCTCGGAATGACAATTTCGTGACGATTTATAAAAAATACAGATTTAATCTATGGAAGAAAGAATCATAGAACTAAAGAATAAGATCCTGCTTTTGCGGGACTATCTTTGACGTTGCGAGGAAAGAAAGCAAAATATTGGAGCTGGAAACGGAATCGAATCAAGAGGGATTCTGGGATGATCATCAGAAGGCCTCTTCGGTTATGCAGGAATTGGAGGAAATCAGAAGGGAAATAAGGATTCTCCTGGAAAGCGAAAAGGAAATATCTGATCTTTCGGAATTTTTGGAAATGGCTGAGAGCGAAGCTGAGAAGGGTGAAATAGGGATAAAAATCGCGGAACTCGAGAAAAATCTGGACGAATTGGAATTCAAGACTCTTTTTGACGGTGAATATGACAGGAATCCGGCGATCGTTTCGATATATTCCGGAGCAGGCGGAGTGGACGCGCAGGATTGGTCGGAAATGATCCTTCGGATGTATCTCAGATGGGCGGAGAAAAACGGCTTTCGAGCCAAGCTTATTGATGAGACGCGAGGGCAGGAGGCGGGGATCAAGAGCGCGACCATCGAGTTCGTTGGCGACTATGCTTATGGATATTTGAAAAGCGAATCCGGAGTGCACCGTTTGGTGCGGCTTTCGCCTTTCAATTCGGACAACCTGAGACAGACTTCTTTTGCGATGGTTGAGGTGCTGCCGGTCATTGATATGATAAGCGAAGTTGAAATAAAGCCGGATGATTTGCGGGTGGATGTTTTTCGTTCGCAGGGAGCCGGAGGACAAGGGGTCAACACGACTGACAGCGCGGTGAGGATCCTGCATATTCCGACCGGAATCATGGTCACTTGTCAGAATGAAAGAAGCCAGATGCAGAATAGGGAGCAGGCGATGAAGATTTTGAAGGCCAAACTGCATAAGAAATATCTGGAAGAAAAAGAAGCCGAAAAAAGGAAGCTTCGGGGCGAGCAGGTGAGCGCTGAATGGGGAAGCCAGATCCGTTCATACGTCATCCACCCATATAAATTGGTGAAGGATCATCGCACGAAGTATGAGACTACGGATGTCGAAAGCGTTTTAGATGGAAACCTCGGAAGCTTCATGGAAAGTTATTTGGAGGGTTTGAAAAAATAGTTTATAATATGTTCATGTCGAATAATTTCATTATTCTAAGCTTCTATCTATGATCAAGTTTGATTCAGTATCGAAAATATACAAGGATAATTATGTGGCTCTCGACGATATAACATTCGAAATAAAAGAAGGCGATTTCGTTTCCATCGTCGGGGCGAGCGGAGCCGGCAAATCGACGCTGCTCAAGCTCATATATGCCGAAGAATCCCCGACTTCCGGCGCGGTATATTTCAATGGCGGACCGCTTCAAGGAATGAGCAGGAGGAAGGTCCCATTTCATAGGAGGAACATTGGAACTGTTTTCCAAGATTTCAAGCTTCTGCCGAAAAAGACCGCTTTTGAGAATATCGCCTATGCATTGGAAGTTTCCGGAGCGCCGACGGAAGAGATCATGGAATATGTCCCTCAGATTTTCGAGATCGTCGGGCTGTCCGACAAAGTGAATAAATTCCCGCATGAATTGTCCGGAGGAGAGCAGCAGAAGGTGGCTCTTGCCCGCGCCCTCATCAATAAGCCTCTGGTCATCATCGCGGATGAGCCGACCGGAAATCTTGATCCCGTCTCTTCGGTCGAAATCATGCAGCTGCTTCTCAAAATAAACAAGCTCGGAACGACTGTGGTTTTGGCGACTCATGACAAGGAGATAGTGAACAAGGCGACGAGGCGCGTCATAGTCCTTGAAAAAGGAAAAGTGATCTGCGACGAAGAAAAAGGTAAATACAAGATTTGTTAAAATAAAAAAAGACTATGTTTCTAATCATCGGACGGACAATCAAGGAAGCTTCCAGGAATTTCATCAGGAACGGCTGGCTTACGGTCGCTGCAGTGAGCGTCATGATCATGTCGCTTTTCATCATCAGCGTGCTATATACCGTGACAATGACGGCAAGCGGCATATTGAAAGGCGTTGAGAATAAGGTCAATGTAAGCGTGTATTTCAAACCGGACACTACCGAGAACGACATTCAAAAAATAAAATCCGAGTTGGAAAAATATAACGAGATAAGGTCGGTTGAATATGTTTCAAAAGACAAGGCTCTCGCTGATTTCAAAGCCAATAACGCCAACGAGCCGAGGATTCTTGACGCTCTCAATGAGATTGGAGACAATCCGCTGCCTTCATCCCTTGTCATTCAAGCTAACAGCCCTTCTCAATACGATTCGATAGTCAGCTATCTCAACGATGCTTCTTTCAAGGATGAAATCAGCCACATAAATTATGGCAAAACGAAAGACGTCATCAATAGGCTGAACAATATCATTTCTGAAATAAAGAATGCCGGGCTATATATCTCGCTTCTTTTCGCAGCCATTTCGGTTCTTATCATCTTCAACACGGTGAGGATCACTATCTATACTCATAAGCAGGAAGTGGAAGTCATGCGGTTGGTCGGGGCGTCGAATATGTTCATCCGTTTGCCATTCGTTTTCGAGGGAATCTTCTATGGGATCGTCGCTTCGGTGGTTTCCATGGGAATCCTTTTCGCGGCGCTCAAGTTTGCCTCTCCTTATGTCACCAAGATAATCCCGACTGAAGACCTGGTGTCTTTCTATACGGATAACATGCTGCTTCTTTTCGGAACCCAACTCATCATCGGAACGGTCATCGGAATCCTTTCTAGTCTCATCGCGATCAGGAAATATTTGAAGGTGTAGATACGTAATGAATTTTTTTTTGAGAAAATAAAAAGGCGCCGAAAGCTGGTTCAGCTTTCGGCGCCTGTTTCTACGATGTGCGGGACGAAGCAGCAGTAGTCAGTAATGGGAGTCTTGGATTCCCTGAATCCGATTCCTGCTGGCTCGTTTCCGATAATCCAACTGCCGAGGAGGGTGTAGCTATTCCCGAATCTCGGGAGCAATGCTAATTCCTGGTACACGAATCTACCGTTTTCTTCCGGACCGTCCGTTTCATAGTGTTCGCCCTTGTCGACAAGAAGGATGTTGTCTCCTTCTCTCGAGAAGAACGGCTTTCTGGCATATGTTGCCATATTCCCTGGATTGTCCGGACGGGCTTCCAGGAGATTCGGATGTTCCGGAAAGAGTTCCCATAGGACGGACAGGATAGCCTTGCTCGAGAGTATCATTTTCCAGGCCGGTTCTATCCATAGCATCTGGGAATACGTTTCCGAGATATGTTTTCCAAAACTGCTTTCCAGCATCCATTCCCATGGCTGGTACATATAAACGTTTTTCAGGGGGTTGTTTTCCAAGTCGACAAACGAATGGCCGTCCCACCCGATATCATTGATCAGCAGGAGCTTGGTCCTCATCCCACATTCTTGCGCAGCTTTCATGAGATAACGAATCAATGCTACCTCGTCATCAAAAAAAGAGTGGCAGCAGAAATAGAGGGTTTCATTGTCGATCTTTGAGGCGATCGCATTCAACCTGTCAGCGAGAAGCCGGTCAATACTATTGAATTGGCTCGAAACAGGAAAGACATCCTTTTGCCAGTTTCTTTGCGGCAGGCCGCATTCAACTAACAGGCCAGGCGTATCCGCGTTGCATTCCAGCATCTTGGGCGGGTTGTTCCCATCATAGGACAGGTCGAATCTGCCAAGAAGCCACGGATCGCCACGTTCCCAAGAAAGCTTGATGATCGGAATTGCTTCCTTGGGAATCTGCAATTCGGCGAAGCGGTTATTCCTGATGACATGTGCTACGGCTGCCATACACATGCGATGCAATTCCTGAGTCGTTTCGAATATCTGTTTGGTTTGCTGCTGAGTCAGAGAATAGCAGCTTGTCTCATCCCAATAGAGCTCTCCATCCACGTAGGGGAAGGAGAGGCCGGCCTCTGCAACCAGCCTCTCCCATTCATCCCTTGCCCTCAGGCAATATTTCTTCATATCAACCGCCGCCTCTTCGAGGCTTTATGAGGGACCAGTTTTCGCAACCGAAACCGCCCCGCTGGATTGTGTTATCGGATTGGATGGAATCGACGCCCGCATGGACATCGGAAAAGCCATCCCAGGAAACGATGCTGAGAAGCAAAAGCATAATAGCAATGTTGAAAAGGATCTTGCTGTTCATAGCACACTCCGTGCATTGGTTAGATTGTTAATGATCTTTGGACGGATTACTATGAAGAGGAATCGGTCCGACTTTAAATGATACCATAAAATTTCAAAAAAATCAATAGCAGTGATTGTTTATTAAGATATTTGCCTGAAATAAAGCAAATATTAGCCATTGAAAAGTGGGATGATTTGTGAGTGCGGCTTTTGGGCTGATTTTCCATCACTATCCTAGTATCGGCGGTGTTTGTTGACTCTCAAAAGCGGTTAGGCTAAGATATGCGTATGGCTGAAGAAAAAGACAAAAATAAATATGTCACCGAGGAATATCTGGACAAGAGATTGACTGAAAACAATCAGCTTCTTCTTAGTGCAATAGACTCGGTTTTAGCTAAGCGCCTTACTGAAATAAAGGAGGATCTGAGTGTCGATATCAATAGCACCCAAGCAATCATAGATGGCTATGTGAAAAGCCAGGAAGATTCCAAGCAGGAATTTTAGATTGTGAACGCGGAAGTCAATCAGATAAAGAAGGTCTTGAAGGAAAAGTTGGGGTTTGAAATAAAAGCGGCAAATTAATCGATTGGGATATATGAAAATGGATTCACGCAGATTCTGGCATTTTTGCTTGAATCTTTTGTTTTTTGTAGGATTGCAAGGCATTGATTTTATTGGACATATCGGCTATATTGTATATTGTGATTTGAATTGGGGAGTAGCCAAGCGGTAAGGCAGTAGGTTCTGGTCCTACCATGCGGGGGTTCGAATCCCTCCTCCCCAACTGACAAAAACGCTTTTTCTGGGCGTTTTTTTGTTTTGTATGTATAATAAAAAATATTAAAGAATAAGCAGACTCCATATGTCTTTTGAAAGTCTAAAAACAATTCCAGAAAATAATTCCATTGAACCGGAAGAAAGGATGGCCTCGCTTACTGAACAGTTTGATGACACCGAGAAAGTTGAAATTAATGGAGAGCAATTTGATGTGGTGGATATCAGACCCGAAGAACTGAAGACAGAAACACCCACAGTATATGTTCCGGGCTTTTCGGCCACGCCGGAAGCTCTGAAAGATGCGATTCTCAAGACTGCAGAAGCCGGACGACGAGTAGTTTCTGCATATGCTCCGCATGGAGTCGATGGGGAAATGGAACACCCTGAACTTCCTGATATCGAGGTGCGCAAGCTCGAACTTTTTCTTAAGCTTATTGAATCCAAAGACCTCGATAAGGTAAATGTTATTGCAAATTCTGAAGCCGCTATCTATGTAACTGCCGCGGCCGTATTATTTCCGGATAAATTCGAGAACATAGTTTTGATTGATCCGGCTGGAATCATAGGAAAAGACAATTCCTGGCAGTTGTTGAAACGAGTAATTCTTGATGCGATAAAAGAGGGCCAGATGAAAAAAGATGTTCCCTCCGAAGTGACCCGGGCGGATTTTCCGGCATCAATAAGTGTTGGCGCGAAATCCATACTTTCCAATCTCAGAGCTTCACTAAAAGAAGTGCAGGCAATTGCGCATTCTGATATTACCGAAGCTTTAAAAGAGATACATGATCAAGGCATTGGCGTGTCTATCATTCATGGAGCTGATGACTTGACTTTCCCAATGGAGAAAGTCCAGGAGATGGTGACAAAAGAAATGCTGGATGGATTTTATAGTGTCTGGGGAACACATAACAATATTTATCAATACGAGCCATATGGTCGTGCGGCGGAAGCGGCTCTATCTGCGCTAGAGAAGAAAAAAGATAAAAATTAATGAAGGTTGCTTAGTGAATAAGTTCCAATAACGTCTCATGGTCCCAACCAGTCATGATGCAAATGAGCAATATGGAAAAAATGGATGAAAAAGATATCTGCCAGCTCATAGAAAGCGATCAGTGGATGATGAAAGTGTTGGCAACTGTTGAATCGCTCGATCTTCCGGATTGGTGGATCGGGGCAGGATTCGTGCGCAATAAGGTTTGGGATCATCTTCATGATTTCAATCATTCAACGCCGCTGTCTGATATTGATGTTATTTATTTCAATGCCGAGGACAGAGAAGAAAGTACGGAAAAAGACCTTGAAGATGAACTTCAAAAACTTTTTCCTGGTTTGCCTTGGTCTGTGAAAAATCAAGCAAGAATGCATGTCGTGAATGGCGACGAACCCTATCTTTCTTCAATTGACGCTCTCGCTAGATGGCCAGAGACGGCGACAAGCATTGCTGTCAGACTGGATGAAAGAAACAGGATTGTTTTCAATGCGCCCAATGGAATCGAAGACCTTGTGAATCTTCGGGTTTTCCCGACTCCTGCGTTCCGCTCGAAGAAAGATGTTTATGAAAACCGCTTGAAGAAAAAGAATTGGGAAGCCAAATGGCCGAAAATCCAGGTGTTTCATTTTTGATATGTTGAGGATTTAATCCTGTGCATTCCTGTCAGGTTGGTATATAATTCGAAGGCAAGGAATATGAATAAAAAATATGGATGAGATATTGAAAAAAATCGAGGAGCAGGAAAAGAAGCTTGATGCGATCTATCATTCGATCGAGCAGATGAGGAAATATTTCCTTTGGACGCTCATCATCACGATAGCGACCATTGTCCTTCCTTTGATCGCTCTTGCCGTGGTCATTCCGCTGGTTATGAGAACTCTTGGATCGGCTTATGGAGGTCTTCTGAACTAGGATTTCGGCGCCTGAGAATTATTGCAAAAACCGGGGAATATCATCCTCGGTTTTTTCTTTTCGGAAATGAAAACAGGGAGATCACGGTTTGACCGTTCTCTCCCTGATCGGGTTCGGCTGCTTTTTTAGTTATCTATTCCTGGGCCAGTTCGTAGTCTTTGGCTCTGAACGATCCATTTTCCGGGACTTTCATGATTTCCACGTCCACATGCCGAGAACCCCAGTGTTTGGCATTTTTTCGACCCACATCTCCTCTTCCTGCGAAGATATCCAGATCGGCGCTGCCTGTGCCGATGGTATCGAGAACGGTTACCATTCCGAAACCTTTTACGTGCAGCTGCGTGCCGAAAGGAAGAATGTGGAGCATTCTGGGGTGGACTGCGGCGACGCCTACTTTCAACGGAACTCCGGAAGCGGTTCCGTCCGGGCCGTTGATGTCTGGTGTTTTGTGGCGGGCGTTAGTTTTCGTTCCTGGCATGCAATATGCCGTCACCTTCATGGGAATCACTTTTCCCTGAGCAAGACTCTTTTTTGAGGCATAGAGTCTCTCGACATGATTTTTGGGTTTCGTTTCTACTCGATGTTTTTTCGTTGCTTGCTGATGGATCTCCGCTCCCCAAGCGAGAGAACCATAAAAAGCATCAGGCAGAAACACCAATGTGATCGTGGCGCATATCAATGATAGCGCCAGAATGTAGTGCTTAACCATGTCGTCTCCTTCTTTTTAAGCAGCCATGGCGCCTAGGTTGATCCGGATATTGCCGGATATTTTTCCTGACGCCCGTTAAAGTATACATGAACCGAAGGATAGTGGCAATAGCAGAGAATATCGGGGATTATTGACAATGTTTTTTCAGGAGGTAGAATATGGTTAGCACTCGGACTTGACGAGTGCTAAGAGGGAATATATAATACAGATATGGAAGAAAGATTAGAGAAAATTTTGACTGCCATCATCCAGGAATATACCCAGACGGCTGTTCCGGTCGGATCCAAGGTTCTTTCCGAGAAATACGGCTTCAGGCTCAGCGCGGCGACAATCAGAAATGATATGGCTCGTCTTGAAAATGATGGATATCTTTTTCAACCTCACACTAGCGCTGGGCGGATTCCGACTGACAAAGGATATCGCTATTTTGTTGAAAAAGTGATGAAGGATGAGGTGTTGAGCATGGATGACCAGAGAAAACTCCAGGCGGAAGTTCTGAAATTGAAAGCTCAGAATAAGCGGTTTTCAAGGACGACTTCGAAGCTCTTGGCATCTCTCTCGGGAAGTTTGGTGATTTCGGGAATAGAGAAGGAATTCTATGATTTCGGAATCAGTGAACTCTTGGAGAATCCGGAATTCCGCGAAATAGATGAATTCTGCAGGATTGCTGAGGCGTTGGATTATATAGATGAAAATGTTGAATCGATACTCAAGAAAGTGAAGGATGGAGAGACGAGAATATTCATTGGCAAGGAGAATCCGATCAAGAATATTTCCAATTGTTCGATGGTTGTTTCTCCGTATAGGACTAAAGAGGGCGAGAAGGGACTTCTGGCTATTATCGGTCCGAAGCGTATGAAATATGCCAAGAATAAATCGCTTCTGGAATATTTAGGGAAATTGCTTGGTCCGTCGGTTATTATTGTGACATTTGTGCATTTTATATAATTGGATAAAGTTTATTTGCATGAAAACAAAACATGAGGGAAAAAAAGACGATTCAAAAAAGAATTTGAAAGATGTCGAGGAGGAAATAGCGATCAAGGAAGGGGAGATAATAAAAGAATTGGAGGAAAAGGTTGGCGAATATCTGAACGGATGGAAGCGCTGTCAGGCTGATTTCGAGAATTACAAAAAACGGCAGGAAGAGGGCAAGAAAGAGATGGGTCAATATTTGAAGGAGGGTATGCTTCTGGAACTGCTTCCGGTTATTGATAATTTTCATGCTTCGACAGATCATATTCCGGATGGTGAGAAAGAGAGTCCTTGGGTGGTCGGGATAATGCATATTCAAAGGCAGTTGGAGGCGGTGCTGTCGGACAATGGGGTTTCTGAAATTCCAGTTTCGATAGGTGACGAATTCGATACGCATGTTCATGAGGCGATTGATCAATCGAAAAAGGATGAAGAGATGAATGATGATGAGGATGAAAAAGAAAGCATAAAGAGGATTGTCAGGAAGGGATATAGAATGGGAGATAGGATTATTCGTCCAGCGAGAGTAGTGGTTGAATAGTTTTTCTACGAGGTTATTGTTTGTTTTATTGAGTCGCTTTCCTATAAGAATAATCATTTTACTTGCCTTTCGTTCGCTTCGCTCACACGGAAGCCGCAAAATGATTATTCTTATAGGAAAGCTCATTGAGTATATGTTTGGAATAAAAAAAGTATTAAGTTAATTGTTAATTTCATAAATAACATTGCTTCGGTTGCCAAAACGTTAAAGGGGTTGGCGGTTGGGAGCAAAAAAATATATGGCAAAAATATTGGGCATTGATCTCGGAACGACAAATTCCGCGATGGCAGTTGTGGAGGGTGGATCTCCTTCGATCATCGAGAATAAGGAGGGGAATAGGACTACTCCTTCTATTGTTGCGGTTTCAAAGAGCGGGGAAAGATTGGTGGGGCTTTTGGCGAAACGCCAAGCGGTCACTAATCCTGAGAACACTTTGTTTTCGGTGAAGCGTTTGATTGGGCGCGCATTCGGAGATGAAGAGGTGCAAAGGGACACTAAGCTTGTTCCATATAAGATCGTGAAAGCGGACGGCGGAGTCAAGGTCATCATGGGAGGCAAGGAATATACTCCTCAGGAGATTTCGGCTATGGTGCTTGGAAAACTCAAAGCGGATGCGGAAGAGAAGCTGGGAGAAAAGATCACAGAGGCTGTTATTACTGTTCCGGCATATTTCGATGACTCTCAAAGAAAGGCAACTAAGGAAGCTGGAGAAATCGCTGGGCTCACGGTGAAACGCATCATCAATGAGCCGACGGCAGCTGCTTTGGCTTATGGATTCAACAAGAAGAAAGACGAGAAGATCGCAGTATATGACCTTGGAGGAGGAACATTCGATATTTCTATTCTTGAAGTGGGAGGTGATACTGTGGAAGTGAAATCGACCAATGGGGACACTCACCTTGGAGGGGACGACTTCGATCAGATGATTATCACTTGGATAATCAGTGAATTCAAGAAACAGGAAGGACTCGATCTTTCTAATGATCCGTTGGCTATTCAAAGAATCAAGGAGGCGGCTGAAAAAGCGAAGATCGAACTTTCAACTGCCATGGAGACGGAAATCAATCAGCCGTTCATTACGACTGATGCTAATGGTCCGAAACATTTGGTCATGAAACTTACGAGAGCCAAACTTGAAGAATTGGTTGGAGACCTTGTTGCAAAAACTCTTGAACCGACTAAGAAGGCTTTGGCAGATGCCAAACTGTCGATATCTGACATTAATGAAGTGGTGATGGTCGGAGGAATGACCAGGATGCCGCTTGTAGTGAAGACCGTGGAGGATTTCTTCAAGAAGAAGCCGAACCTTTCGGTCAATCCGGATGAAGTGGTGGCTCTTGGTGCTGCTATTCAAGGCGGCGTGCTACAGGGAGATGTGAAAGACGTTCTTCTTTTGGATGTCACTCCGCTCACACTTGGAATTGAGACGATGGGAAATGTGATGACTTCGCTCATTGATAGGAACACGACAATTCCTGCGACCAAATCGCAGACATTTTCAACGGCGGCTGACAATCAGCCTTCAGTGGAAATCCATGTGCTTCAGGGAGAACGCCCGATGGCTGCTGACAACAAGACTCTTGGAAGATTCATCTTGGACGGCATTCCGCCAGCTCCGAGAGGGATCCCGCAAGTGGAAGTTTCTTTCGATATCGATGCGAACGGAATCCTGAGCGTCAAAGCGAAGGACAAAGCGACAGGAAAGGAACAGTCGATCAGGATAGAGGCTTCTTCTGGGCTTTCGAAAGATGAAATCGAGAAGATGAAAAAGGATGCCGAGGCGCATGCCGATGAGGATAAGAAAAAGAAAGACCTTATCGAAGTCAGGAACATGGCTGACACCCTCATGTATACTACTGAGAAAGCTCTTCGCGATGCGGGAGACAAGGTCTCTGCCGACGAGAAGAAGCCGGTTGAAGAGAAGATCGAAGCGCTCAAAAAAGTGAAGGACACTGAAGACGTGGAGGCGATCAAGAAGGCGACCGAGGAACTTTCGACCGAAGCGCAGAAGATCGGAGAGAAACTCTACAAGGCTGCTTCCGCCTCCGCTTCTGCTGAAGCTCCGGCGGACAAGGCCGCTCCTTCTGAAGAGTCCAAATCCGACGAGCCGAAAGAGGGGGAAGTGAAGGACGCTGAAACGAAGGAGAACTAGGAAATTCTTGAAATAGAAAAACCGCCGACCACATCCTTGTGTGTCGGCGGTTTTGTTTGGGAAGCGGCGTAGCGCTTCACTCTCGTGATTTTAGGGCAGTTTCCATGTTGTGTGTTTCATGATCATATATGCGACAGACGCACACAGATCGCATATGTCATCGCAGGGGCGCCGGTTCAACATGATTCCTATTAGCAGCATTCTTGATAACCGTATGCCGTTTTTTATTACGGTCGAGATGTCATCGCTGATGTTTCCGATCCGCAAATCTTTTTCGTGAGGACAGTCGCAATTGATGTAGTAATCTCCGTCAGTGGAAAGGTGTGGCGTGAAATTATCGATAAGACATCCTTGCACCCCCATGTTCCTAATGGAGAGATCGCTCGGAAGATTCTTTGCTCGCCCTTGCCTAATAATAAGCTGTGGCGTTATGGAAATGATTCGTTCTTGACCTGACAATGAGAACGCCATAGTGGACTTGAACAAGGATGATATATTGAAACGCCACTTCCTCGTCTCTTCAAAGAGATCATTTTCGCCTAAGCTTGTTCCATTGAAGTATTCGACCAGTCTACCAGTGTCATCCGATAGATAGGTGCTTCCAATCCTATCATCCTGGAACAGTGGGTGATGCTTGTCTAGTATCCTTTTGATGATGTGTTTTATCATGCGGATCTGTTTTGCCGTTCCATCTTCATGTTTGTTGATGCGATCTCCGACTAATGGCAGGCATGTCTTTATGGAGATGTCGCCATGTCCATGTTCAAGCAGAATTTCGAGCGTTTTCGATAGCCTTCTCGGAAAAGATTTTTGGAAGAAGCTGAAACTTAGGCTGAATGTCAGCCGATCGGAATACAGTCTTGAGATAAGCTTTCGGAACATTATTTCCTCATCAAGGGAATTGATTCCGGAGGTCACCATTGATCCATATACGTTAGGCATTTCGAAAAGGATATCGAGGATCTCGACAAGATTCGGGTTCAAGAGCGCCTCTCCGTTTCCAGTGAAGCAGATAAAAAAAATCAACTGATGACCGATAAATTCATATGCTAATCTCAACATGCTTTCCCTAAGCGCCAATGCAGATTCTATAGAGAACAGATTGCCACTTGTCATCGTGGCGTTGGCTATGCAATGGGTGCATCCACGGTTGCATATGCTGGAAAGGGAAACGCACATATCAACCTTATAACATTCTGCGTCCATAACCTTCTCCTTGCTAGGTATCGGTTTGTATTCGTATGTGAAAAAACTATGGCAGTGGATTGTATCGCGGACATTGCGGAAAGTCAAGCGTTGGAAAAATGAAAGAATAACTGGAAATAGAAAAACCGCCGACCACATCCTTGTGTGTTGGCGGTTTTGGTTTGAGGGAGGCGTGGCGCTTCCTCAGATCTTTCCGGTAAAGAGTGCATAAAGCCTCTCAGCCACTTCATATGCTGTGAAAGTGGCGGCGTTTCGAGTCCACCATCGATCAGACAGCGTGTCATATCCGACTCCGGAAGTGTCGGGAATGACAACATGAAGGCCGATCTTTTTGGCTACTGCCGCGTATAGGCAGACATCCATGGGGTGGCCGATTATCGCCACTTTATGAGAATTTTCTCCGCAAAAAACCAAGCTCCGATAGACCATCTTGAAAATATCGAACGCTTCTCCTCCGGCATGAGATTTTGTGATATCCCTTAACTTCTTGCCGGGTTTCGCGCAGAGCGAATTGGAAATCTCTCTCGGCATGACAAGGTTAGGGTTACATAATCGAAGAATGTTTTGGGTGATTTCCGCTAGTTGGTTGTTGGTGCCGAGCGGGCAATCGTCCGAATGAAACCCGAACGGTATTGTTATCAGAGTTCCTGTTCCTAAAAGATATGCTTCCGGGCTGGTTTCGGTTTTCCAGCAAAAGAAGCACCAGAAGAGTTTCCTGATAAAAACAATGATACCCATGGCGTCCTCCGCGGAGTAGTCCGGTTGCATATTTTTGTCAAAAAACTATGAATTGATTTGTATCATGAATAGGGTGCTGAGTCAAATAAAAAGAGGCGATGCGCGTTGGCATTGCCTCCAGGTTTTTTGGTCGGTGCTCGGGGCGGGTTTCTCTCCTATGGGTGGGCGGAGATACCCTTTTGTGCCCCGAGCTCCGTCGTTAGTGCGTGTATTCTTGCAGATATTTTCTGGGAAGTCAAACTGTTTTAGCACTCAGTCGGATAGATTGCTAAGTTTCGGTTTTTGTGCTAGATTTTATTGGAAGTGAAAATGAATAATTTCGAATAAAAATATGGCGGATTATTATGAAATATTAGGGGTGTCGAAAGGCGCGAGCGATGACGAGATCAAGAAAGCATACAGGAAACTGGCTCATAAGCATCATCCTGACAAGCAGGGCGGAGATGAGGCGAAATTCAAAGAAATCAATGCTGCTTATCAAGTCCTTTCTGACAAATCCAAGCGCGAGCAATATGACCGCTTCGGAAGCAATTTCGAACAAGGGCAATCCGGCGGAGGTCAAGGCTTCGGCGGATTCGATTTCAGCGGTTTCGGCGGCGGAGGCGGCGGAGCTAACGGATTCAACTTCGAATTCGGCGGAGGGGATTTCGAGGATATCTTCTCGACTATTTTTGGCGGCAGCGGACGCGCCGGTTCAAACAGGAAAAGAGGGCAGGATATCCAGGTGGATGTCGACATAACCTTCGAAGAGATGGTGAGCGGATCAGAGAAGGAGCTCAGGCTGTATAAATCGGTAGTTTGCAATAGGTGCCATGGGAACGGCGGCGATCCTGGATCAGAAATGAAAACGTGTCAGACATGTCACGGTGCAGGACGGGTGAGGAGGGTTTCAAGGGGCTTTTTCGAAAATTTCGAACAAGTGGTGGAATGTCCGACATGCCACGGTGCCGGGAAGACATATGAAAAGAAATGTTCCAAATGCGGAGGCGACGGAAAGGTCAAAGAGGAAGTGAAAATGAAGATAAGGATTCCGGCGGGAATCGCCGATGGGCAGACCATTTCCTTTCAAGGTGAAGGCGAGGTCGGAGAGCACGGATCTACCCCGGGAGACCTCTATGTGATGGTACACATCAAGAAGCACAAGGAATTCACCCGGAGCGGTTTGGATATCATGAGCAGTGTCGAGGTTCCTTTTTCGATGGCAGCGCTCGGAGGAGAAACCGAAATCAGCACCATCTCAGGACGGTTGATCCTCAAGATTCCGTCCGGGACTCAATCGGGCGAGATATTCAAGATCAAAGGAAAAGGCGTTCCGGAACTTCGCGGCAGCGGCAGAGGGAATCAAATGGTGAAGGTCATCGTCAGGACGCCGAAGAAGCTTTCTCGGTCGCAGAAAAAGATCCTGGAAGAGCTCAAGGATTCGGGCGAGTGATTTTCTTGATTTTCTTTTTTTGTGATATCATTGCATCAGAGAAATAAAACAAAAACAATATGAACCTGACCATAATGCTTTCGAAGCTCGGCCTTTCCGCTTCCATGGCGCAAGATGCCACACTTTTCTTGGTTATCCTTCTTCTGAGCTTCATTTTCGGCGTCTCGATCGGTCGAGCGAAACTCATAACGATCCTTGCCAACATTTATGTTGCTTTCTCGATCTTTTCTGCTATTCCGGGGAAGCTCATTCCTGATTATACATATGACGTCATAACCTTCCTGTCTCTCATTGTCGGGCTGACTCTTTTTTCGGGAAAGCTTATCGAAGTGCCGTTCCATATTTCAGGATCGGGGTTTCTTTGGCGGGTTTTCGCTCTGAGTTTCCTGGAAGTGGTTTTGGTGCTTAGCGTGATCGTGAACATGATTCCGAAGAAGGAAGCCCTTTCCTATATATCATCGAGTTCATACGGATATCTGGTTTCGTCTAACATGCTTTTGGTTTGGATGGTCGCGCCGCTCGTTTTCCTGGCGCTCATCCACAACAAGGTGAACCGCTGATTTGACGAAAAAAAACGCGGTGCT
>Ga0209373_10001952_pt1 | contig 22229 bp, 15 predicted proteins | sample Higcelweek5metaG_FD_187173 | JGI IMG/M metagenome (GOLD analysis project Ga0209373, IMG submission 187173) | Freshwater pond sediment microbial communities from the University of Edinburgh, under environmental carbon perturbations - High... | ecosystem: Environmental > Aquatic > Freshwater >... | reverse complement strand
TCACCGCGCAGGCTGGTGACGCGGGCCAGATCGCCCTCATCCAGCCCGCAGGCAGTCGCATCGTCGGGGTGCATTTCCAGCAACGGTTCGGGCCGGTGGGCCGACAGGCGGGCAGCCAGCCCCGTGCGGGTCATGGTATGCCACTGGTCCCGATAACGCCCGGTATTGGCGATCAGTGGAAAGCGTAAGGAAGGGCGTTCCACCGGGGCCTGTTGACGCACGGCCACCATGCGGGCCTTGCCATTGGCATGGCTGAACCGTCCATCGCCATAAAGCCGGTCCGGTCCCCGCTTGGCCCCCACCGGCAGGGGCCATTGGAAGGGTGCCATCTGCTGGTAATCGCCCTCGCGCACCCGCGCCATGGCGCCGATATCAAAGGCGCGCAGCCCGTCATTTTCAAAATCCGACAGGGCGGCATGTTCGCGGAAAATCTCCGCTGCCGTGCGATAGGGAAAGGCCGCACCGAAGCCCATGGCATGGGCCACCCGGCTCATGATCCACCAGTCGGGCTTCGCCTCCCCCGGACCGGCGCGGAAGGCGCGTTGGCGGGAAATGCGGCGTTCGGAATTGGTGACGGTGCCGTCCTTCTCCCCCCAACCCAGCGCCGGCAGGCGGATATGGGCATGGCGCAGGCTGTCCGTATCGCTGACAATGTCGGAGACGATCACCGTAGGGCACAAGGCCAGCGCCTCCCTCACCAGATCGGATTCCGGCAGGCTGACGGCGGGGTTGGTCGCCATGATCCACAGGGCCTTGATCCGCCCGTCGCGGATGGCGCGAAACATGTCCACCGCCTTCAGCCCCTGGCCACCCTTCAGCGCCGGTGCCTTCCAGAAGCGGCGCAGCCGTTCCACATCCAGCGGATCGTCGGGGTTCATATGGGCGGCCAACTGGTTGGCCAGCCCCCCCACCTCCCGCCCGCCCATGGCGTTGGGCTGGCCGGTGACAGAAAAGGGGCTGGAACCCGGCTTGCCCACCCGGCCTGTGGCCAGATGCACATTCAGGATGGCATTCACCTTATCCGTCCCGCGTGAGGACTGGTTGACCCCCTGGCTGAACACAGTGACGGTGCGCGGCGTGGCCGTGAACCAGTCATAAAAGGTGGCGAGGTCGGCGGGGTCCAGGCCGCAGCTTTCCGCTACATCGGCGGCATCGGCGCGGGCAGCATCAAGCGCTGTCTCCAGCCCCTGCACGTGGCGCAGCGCATAATCCCGGTCGATGGCGCCGGCCTGTTCCAGATGGGCCAGCAGGCCGTTGAACAGGGCCACATCGCTGCCGGGTTTGACGGCCAGATGCAGGTCGGCCAGATCGGAACTGGCGGTGGCGCGCGGGTCGATCAACACCACGCGGGTGCCGCGCTGCTGACGTGCGGCGCGCAGCCGCTGGGCCAGCACCGGATGGCACCAGGCGAGGTTGGAACCGACCAGCACCACCAGATCGGCCAGTTCCAGATCCTCATAACAGCCCGGCACCACATCGGCCCCGAAGGCGCGTTTGTGCCCGGCGACGGTAGACGCCATGCAGAGCCTGGAATTGGTGTCGATATGCGGGCTGCCGATGAAGCCCTTGATCAGCTTGTTGGCGACATAATAATCCTCCGTCAGCAACTGACCGGAGACATAGAAGGCGATGGCGTCGGGGCCATGCTGAGCCAGGGTGGCCGACAGCCGGTCGGCCACGGTACGGATGGCGGTGTCCCAGGGCGCGGGCTTGCCATCCACCATCGGCTGGGTCAGGCGCACATCGCCCTTGGCCTCCGCCGTGACGGTATCGATCAGGGCCGCCCCCTTGGAACAGAGCCGGCCCTTGTTGGCGGGATGATCGGGATCACCGCCCACCGCCCAGCCATCGCGCGTGGCACTGACGATCACGCCACAGCCAACGCCGCAATAAGGACAGGTGGTGCGGATTTCGGTGTTGGACATGGGGGCTCCGGGTTGGGGGGAATTTTAATGTCAGTTCAGCCTGTTCCGACTTCTTCCCATCACTCCCCCACCGTCATTCCCGCGTAGGCGGGAATCCAAGCGACAGGACAATCCTCAAACCGGTTTCCAACGGAAGCGTTTGATGGATTCCCGCCTTCGCGGGAATGACGGTGGAGGAGGAGGGACTGTTGGTGAAGCTGGGCAACCGACTGAAAGAACAGTTACGGAAACGGAAATCATCAGAGTCGAGCGTGAGGAAGCCGACCTACCCCGCCAACCCCAGCAACACCCGGTCGCCTTCCACCCGCACCGGGATATGGCCGGTGCAGCCCTCATCCGGGCCGGTCGCCTCACCCGTCGCAAGGTCGATCACCCAATTATGCAGCGGGCAGGTCACGGCGTGGCCATGGACGATGCCTTCTGACAGAGGCCCCTTCTTGTGCGGGCATTCATCGCGCAGCGCGAAGATTTGATCGTCGATGGTGCGGAACACGGCGATGCGACCGGCGGGGTGTTCCACCCGCCGCGCACCCTGCACCGGAATGTCGGTCAGCAGGCCGATATCTTTCCAATCAAGCGGACGGTGCATGATGGTCACTCCACAGTAGCAAGCGTGCGGAACTCACGGGCGGCGGCAGCCGTGCCGGGGGCGCGTTCGGCCCAGGGATCGATCTGGGCATGGCGCTGGCTGGCCAGGAACCGTTCATGCAGGGCGCAGCGGTTTTCGGCATCGTCCACCACCCGCGCCTTCACGAAATCCAGCCCCACCCGTTCAATCCAGGGGGCCGTGCGTTCCAGGTAGTGTGCTTCTTCGCGGTAGAGCTGCATGAAGGCGGCGCAATATTCCTGCACCTCCTCTTCCGTCGTCACCTTGGCCAGCAGGTCGGTGCCGCGCAGCTTGATGCCGCCATTGCCGCCGACCAGCAGGTCAAAACCGCCATCGGTGGCGATGACACCGAAATCCTTGATGGTGGCCTCTGCGCAATTACGCGGACAGCCGGAGACGGCCATCTTGAACTTGTGCGGCGTCCAGGAACCCCAGGTCATGCGTTCCAGATTGACGCCGACCTCCAAGGATTTCTGCGTGCCGAAGCGGCACCAGTCAGACCCGACACAGGTTTTCACCGTGCGCAGCGATTTGCCATAGGCATGGCCGGACACCATGCCCGCCGCGTTCAGGTCGGCCCAGACGGCGGGCAGATCGTCCTTCTTGATGCCCAGCAGGTCGATGCGCTGGCCGCCCGTCACTTTCACCGTGGGGATGTCGAACTTCTCCACCACATCGGCGATGGCGCGCAGCTCGCTGGCATTGGTCAGCCCGCCCCACATGCGCGGCACCACGGAATAGGTGCCGTCCTTCTGGATATTGGCGTGGACGCGCTCATTCACGAAGCGGCTGGCGGCGTGATCGACATACTCACCGGGCCAGGAGGCCAACAGATAATAGTTCAGTGCCGGGCGGCAGGAATGGCAGCCATCGGGCGTCTTCCATTCCAGCGCCTGCATCACGTCGGGGATGGATTTCAACCCCTGCACGCGGATCAGGCGGCGCACGCTGTCATGGTCATGGTCGGTGCATTTGCACATCGGCTTGACGCCGGCAGCCTGATAATCCCCGCCCAGCGTATGGGCGAGCAAGCCTTCCACCAGACCGGTGCAGGAACCGCAAGACGCCGAGGCCTTGGTGCTGGCCTTCACCGCATCCAGGGTCGTCAGCCCCTTCTCCTGAATGGCCTTGACGATGGTGCCCTTGCAGACGCCGTTGCGGCCGCAGATTTCCGCCGTATCAGGCAGCGCCGCAACGGCGGCGGTAGGGTTTGCCGCACCGCCTTCCGAAGGTGCGAAACCCTGGCCGAAGATCAGCGTATCGCGCCGGTTGGAGACATCCTCCCCCGCCTTCAGCAGTTGGAAATACCAGCCGCCATCGCCCGTATCGCCATAGAGGACAGCGCCTTTGATGCGCCCTTCTTGCAGCACGATCCGCTTATAGATGCCGCGCCCGGCATCGCGGAACACGATATCCTCCGTCCCCGGCCCGCCGCTGAAATCCCCGGCGGAGAAGACATCCACGCCGGTGACTTTCAGCTTGGTGGATGTCACGGAACCGGCATAGCCACCGCCGGTGCGCCCGGCCAGATGGTCGGCCAGCACCTTGGCCATTTCAAACAGCGGCTGCACCAGCCCATAGCAGGAACCACGATGCTGCACGCATTCGCCCACCGCCATAATGGCGGGATCGTTCGTCACCATATGGTCGTCGACCATGATGCCGCGCCCAACCTCCAGCCCGGCCGCCGCCGCCAGCCGCGTATCGGGGCGGATGCCGACGGCCATCACCACCAGATCGGCTGGCAGTTCCGTTCCGTCCTTCAGCGCCACACCGGTGACATGGCTTTCGCCCAGAATGGCGGCAGTGTCGGCACCGGTCAGCACGGTCAGCCCGCGCCGCTCCAGCTCCTTGGCCAGCAGATGGCCGGCTGAGGCGTCCAACTGGCGTTCCATCAGATGGCCCGCCAGATGCAGCACGGTCACATCCATACCGCGCGCCTTCAACCCCACGGCGGCTTCCAGCCCCAGCAAACCGCCGCCGATGACGACGGCATGGCCACCCCGGACGCTGGCGGCCAGCATGGCATCCACATCATCCACATCGCGGAAGGTGACAACGCCGGGCAGGCGGGCACCGGGAATGGGAATGACAATGGGCATGGAGCCGGTGGCGATCAGCAGCCGGTCATAGGGGCATTCCTGCCCGGATTTGGTGATCACGACCTGCCGCTGGCGGTCGATCATCTCCACCGCGTCGCCGGCATACAGGGTAACGTCGTTGGCCGTATACCAATCCCGATCATTGATGACGATCTGGTCGAAGGTCTTTTCCCCCGACAATAGCGGCGACAGCATGATGCGGTTGTAATTGACCCGTGGTTCGGCGCCAAAGACGCTGATGTCATAAAGGCCGGGGGCCCGGTCCAGCAATTCTTCCACGGCGCGGATACCGGCCATGCCGTTGCCAATCACGACAAGGCGGGGCTTGGGGGCGCCGTCGGGGGGAGAAGAATGGTTGGTCGTCATGTCGGTCCATCCTCGCTCGCGCAAAAAATGCGCAATAAAAAAGGCGTCCGACCATGCAGCCGACCCGCAAAGGATCAGTCACATGTTCGGACGCCATTATCCGGTGGGGCCCGGCCTTGGGCACCCTATCTTGCCACCCCTTCCAGGGCGACAGGGGCCAGCAGCGTTGCCGGCCTGCCCTGATCATAGCGAAAGCCGTGCCAACCGGGGCACCAGACGCTAACCATTTGATAAATCTTGATCCTTAGAACAGGACGCTGAAAGCCCGGCAGCGTGCGCGGGCGATTATTGCGCAAAATCAAGGCACATGCCGGCGGAAGCCTTTAATTTATGCAATAGCGAACAGTCTTCCCTTGCACCGCCCCCGGGCCGAAAGCATTATTATCCTTTTTTATCAACCCACTACCGCATTGCACTGGAATTGGCATGACCGTTGCTGATAGTGCAGCACTCCCGACGCAGGGAGAGAAACGACATCGTCCAATGGCGGACGACCAGGCAATGGCGCCTGAAACCGATCAAAAGGCCCCCCGGCCCGATCGGTGACAGGCGCCTTATCGCATGGCCGCCCGCAACGTGGATGATATCGTGGACGATATTGTGACGGTGCGGATGGCCCGACGGGTGAACTCAAAGCGGCCGCGCGCGGATAATCAAGCGCCAGCGGCCCGGGACGTAGGGGCTCGCACGATGGAAATCCGGCACAAGGCAACGCGCATCGACCTGTTCTCCTTGAAGACAGTGCAGATGCGCGCCTTCCACCTGACGTGGTTTGCGTTTTTTCTCTGCTTTTTCGGCTGGTTCGGCATCGCCCCCCTGATGGCGGTGGTGCGGGAGGATTTGGGCCTGACCAAGGCCCAGATCGGCAATACGATCATTGCGTCTGTCGCCATCACCGTGCTGGTGCGGTTGGTTATCGGGCCGCTCTGTGACCGGCTGGGGCCGCGCAAGACCTATACGGCGCTGCTGGTGCTGGGTTCCATCCCGGTCATGTGCATCGGGCTGGCAAATTCCTATGAAACGTTCCTGCTGGCCCGGCTGGCCATCGGGGCCATTGGTGCCTCTTTCGTCATCACCCAGTACCATACCTCGGTGATGTTCGCGCCCAATGTGGTGGGCACGGCCAATGCCACCACGGCGGGCTGGGGCAATCTGGGCGGCGGCATCACCCAGATGGTGATGCCGCTGATCATGGCGGCCATCGTTTCGCTCGGTGTGGAACAGACCATGGGCTGGCGGCTGGCCATGGTGGTGCCGGGGCTGGTGCTGCTGGTCGCGGCCTGGCTTTACTGGAACTTCACGCAGGATTGCCCGGAGGGCAATTTCGCTGAGTTGCGGGCCAATGGCACCCTGGCCGCCGGGCGGGACGGGCTGGGCGGTTTGCACAGCTTCGCCGTGGCCGCCCGCGATGTCCGCGTCTGGGCCTTGTTCATCGCCTATGGTGCCTGCTTCGGGGTGGAACTGACGCTGCATAATATTGCGGCGATCTATTTCTTCGACAAGTTCAAGCTGGATCTGGCCACCGCCGGCATGATCGCCGGCCTGTTCGGCGCCATGTGCCTGTTTGCCCGCACGCTGGGCGGCTATGTCTCCGACCGGCTGGCGGCGGGGTCGGGCCTGCGGGGCCGGGTTTTGCTGCTGTTCGCCGTGCTGTTCCTGGAAGGGCTGGCGCTGATCCTGTTCTCCCAGATGGGGGCGCTGGTGGCGGCCGTGGTGGCGATGATGCTGTTTTCCATCTTCGTGCAGATGGGCTGTGGCGCTACCTTCGGCATCGTCCCCTTCATCAACCGCAAGGCGCTGGGGGCCGTGGCCGGCATCGTCGGCGCCGGTGGCAATATGGGGGCGGTGGCGGCAGGCTTCCTGTTCAAATCCGAGAGCCTGACCTATCAGCAGGGCCTGTTCTATCTGGGCATCGGCGTCACCGTCGCCTCCTTCTCGGCGCTGGCCATCCGCTTCTCCCCCGAGGTGGCGGCGGAGGAAAAGCGCCGGCTGGAAGCGGCATTGGCCGAACGGGACGCAGCGTCCCGGCAGGCAGGTGCCGTGGTGGTGGCGGCGGAGTAAAGGGAATGGGGTGGTGCTGGCGGGTGCCACCCCTTTATCAGAATATTATGATAGCTTATTGAATTTGAGGGCACCCGAACTGGTCTTCTTTACCGTCATTCCCGCGAAGGCGGGAATCCAAGCAACAGAACGGGTTATGGATTCCCGCCTTCGCGGGAATGACGGAATAAACAGACGTAATGTGAAACCGCGTACACTTTAAACAGGCACCAAAAAACCAACCATGGGCAATGCCGATCTTTCCATCCTGATCATTGATGGCAGCCCCGACCGGGCGACGGTGGTGGAGCGTGGGCTGGTGGAAGCCGGTTGGGTGCGCGTTGCCACCATCGGCCCCTCGGTCAATCTGCTGGCCCGCATCCAGGCGCTGGCCCCGGATGTCATTATCATTGATCTGGAAAATCCCGACCGTGACACGCTGGAACAGATGTTTCAGGTCAGCCGTCAGGTGCAGCGGCCCATCGCCATGTTCGTGGACCAGAGCGACAGCCAGATGATCCACGCCGCCATCGAGGCCGGCGTCAGCGCCTATGTGGTGGATGGCTTGCGGCAGGACCGGATCAAGCCGATTGTGGAAACGGCGGTCAGCCGCTTCAACGCTTTTGACCGGCTGCGCCGGGAACGGGACGAGGCGCAGGCCAAATTGCACGACCGCAAGCTGGTGGAACGCGCCAAAGGCCTGTTGATGAAAAATCGCGGCCTGTCGGAAGAGGATGCCTATACGCTGATGCGACGCACAGCCATGAAGCAGAACCGCAAACTGGCCGACATTGCCCAAAGCGTGATCACCGCGTTCGAGATGGAGTTGTGAGGATGGCGCAGATCGTCAAGCTGGGCTTTGCACCCCTGGTGGATTGCGCCATTCCCGTCGTTGCGGCGGAGCGGGGGTTCGCCACCGCCGAAGGGATCGACCTGGTGCTGGAGCGCGCGCCATCCTGGGCTACCCTGCGGGACAAGCTGGCCTTCGGGCTGGTGGATGGCGCCCACATCCTGGCACCCCTGGCGCTGGCCATGCATATCGGCATCGCCGGTGTGCCGGCCATACCGCTGGTGGTGCCGGTGACGCTTGGCCTGGGCAACAATGCCATCACCCTGTCACCGGACCTCCACAGGCGGATGCAGGAAGCAGCACCGGTCGTGATGGCGGGACCGCCCGCCCAGCGTGCCCGTGCCCTGCGCCCCATTATCGATGCCGACCGGAAAGCGGGCCGCCCGCCCCTGTCGTTTGCCACCGTCTTCCCCTTCTCCTGCCACCATTACGAATTGCTGAAATGGCTGGCCGATGGCGGGATTGATGGTCGGACGGAAGTGAATATCGGCATCATCGCCCCACCCCGCATGGTGGAAAGCCTGTCCAGCGGCTGGATTGATGGCTTTTGCGCCGGCGAACCCTGGAACCAGCGGGCGGTGCAGCGTGGCGTCGGCCACGTTGTCGCGACCAAGGCCGATATCCGGCCCAACGGGTTGGAAAAGGTGCTGGGCCTGCGCGCCGCCTGGGCATCGGAGCAGGCGGAAACGGTGGCAGCCCTGGTTCGCGCCATTGTGAAGGCAGCCGATTGGTGCGCCGATTCTGCCAACCGGGATGATCTGGCACAGTTGCTGGCGGAACCCCACCATGTTGGTCTGCCTGCCGAGTTGATCGCGCAGACCCTTTCGGGTGCCATGCCGGCACCAGACCATAACCGCCCCGATCCGGCGGATGCTTGCCACCTGCTGGCGGAAATGGCCGCCGCCGGGCAGTTGGACCTGCCCGGTGATCAATTCGCCCCGCTGGCCGCCAGCGTCTGGCGGCCAGACCTGTATGATCAGGGAGTGGGATAAGCTCAGTCGTCTCGGGCAGAGATCATCCAGGCGGCAGCGGCGGAAATCGCCAGCGGGATCGCATAGATGGCGAACAGTTCCCCCCGCCCGATACCGATCTGCATCAGGTAGCCGGCGGCCAGCGGCCCCAGAATGGCACCGCTGCGCCCCACGGCCATGGCGGTGCCGATGCCCGTGGTGCGGATTTCGGTGGGGTAAAGCTGCGCCGCTGTCGGGTAATAGGCGTTGAACCCGCCCTGCACCAGCACCCCCAGCCCCAGAATGGTGGCAAAGGTGGCAGCGACAGGCATGGAGACCCAGCCGAACAGCAACATCAGCACCGTGGCACTGCCCAGAAAGGCGGGAATCAACCGGTTCAGCGGCAAGCGGGTGGCCAGCAGCCCGATGCCCGCACTGCCGATGAACGCCCCGATATTGAAGGTGGCCCCGGCCATGATGGCCTGATCCAGCGGCAGGCCTGCATTCACTGCGATGCGCGGAATCCAGCTGATCAGGAAATAAAGCCCGGCCCAGCCCATGGTCATGCCCAGCCACAGGGCCAGGGTGGACCGGGCACGGTTGCCCTCAAACAGCCCCCCCAGGCTGAAACGACGTTTTTCCGGCAAGGGCGGCGGTGCCGACAGCACAGGCTGGCCCAGTTTCGCCAATAGCTGGTTCAACCGTTCCAACCGGTCGGGCACCGGGTGTTTGGCCAGGAACAGCAGGGATTCCGGCATCAGCCAGGCCACCAGCGGCAGGATGATGACCGACAGCAGGCCGGACCCGACAAAGAGCGGTTTCCAGCCATAAATCTGGATCAGGCTGGCAGAGGCGAAGCCGGTGATGATGGCCCCGATGGGCCAACCGGCCTGCAGAAACGCCACCCAGAAACTGCGCTGCTTCGCGTTGGAAAATTCCGACGTGATGGAGGCCATGGATGCCAGGATGGCCCCGATCCCCACGCCTGTGACCACCCGCCAGGTGGCCAGCGTCAGCATGTCATGTGCCGTGGCCGCGAGCAGCATGCCGATGGCGATCAGGCTGATGGCGATCAACACCACCTTGCGCCGGCCGATCCTGTCCGCCACCGGTCCCATCAGCATCGATCCGAAGGCGGTGCCCAACAGGCTGGCGGTCAGCACCACGCCCAACGCCCCGTCCTTCAACCCCCATTCCTGGGCGATGACCGGGGCGGCATAGGTCAGCAGCACCACATCCACCCCATCCAGCAGGTTCAGGACAAAGCAGAGCAGGACCACGGTCAACCGCGTTGCCCCCATGGGGGCAGCCTCCAGGGCGGCGACACGCGCCTGGAACTCAGCCAGGGGGGAATCATCCCCCCGGTCGCGCTTCTTCAACATATGTTTCCTCCCTGATCCGCGCCGGGCCTTCTAAAACGGGCCCTGTCGCGGCTGTTAAGCCAGCATTGCCTTGAAATCGGCCCCCATGTCATCGGCATTCGGTTCCAGACCGGTGAAAAGCCGGAAGGCACCCACCGCCTGGAACAGCGCCATACCGCCCCCATCCAGCGTGCGGCAGCCAAGCTGCCGGGCTGTGCGCAGCAACGCCGTTTCGATGGGGAAATAGACGATTTCGGAAACCCAGAGATCGGACCGCAGCAATGTCTGCGCGACCGGCAATCCCGGATAATCGGCCATGCCGCGCGGCGTGGTGTTCACCAACCCCTGTGCATGGGGCAATACCTGATCGGGGGTGGACACCGCGCGCGCGCGATCGGCCCCGAAAAGGGAGCACAGGCGGTCGGCCAGTTCTTCGGCCCGGACCGTCTGCACATCGAAGATGGACAATCTTTCCACCCCCAGACGCAGCAGCGCATAGCCGACCGCCGCACCGGCACCGCCCGCCCCCAACTGCACCACATGGCGCAGATCGGCACCGGGCAGCCCTCGCCGGAACCCCTCTGCAAAGCCCCACCAGTCGGTGTTATGGCCGGTTTTGCGGCCATCCTTCAGAACCACACTGTTCACCGCACCAATGGCCGCCGCTTCCGGCGACAGATCATCCAACAGGGGGATGATCGCCTGCTTGCAGGGATGGGTGATGTTCAGGCCATCAAAGCCGCACCGCTCCGCCCCTTGCAGCAGGTCCGGCAGAGCGGAAACATCCAGCCCCAGCTTTTTCAGGTCGATCAGGCGATAAACATAGCGCAGCCCCTGCCGCGCCCCTTCCTGTTCATGCATGCGCGGCGTCAGGGATGCCTGTATCCCCGACCCGATCAGGCCGGCGAGGATGGACTTCCCGCTCATGATGATGGTTTCCCCAGTCTGTTGCCAAGAAATGTAAGGGCCGCCAGATAGCCATCAGGCCCCAGGCCGCAAATCACCCCGGTGGCAGCCAGGGAGACATAGGAATGGTGGCGGAAAGCCTCCCGCCGTTGGATGTTGGTCAGATGCACCTCCACCACCGGCACGCAGACGGCCAGCAGCGCATCCATGATGGCGATGGAGGTGTGGGAATAGGCACCGGGATTGATGATGATCCCGGCGGCCTGCGTACGTGCCTGATGAATCCAGTCGATCAGCATGCCTTCATGGTTGCTCTGCCGGCACAGCACCGACAGGCCCAGACCGGCACCATGGCGGCAGCACGCCTGTTCGATATCGGCCAATGTCCGATGACCGTATTTATCGGGTTCCCGCGTACCCAGCAGGTTGAGATTGGGCCCGTTCAGGATATGAACGGACCAGCCTTCGACAGGGTCCAAATTTTCCCCCCCGCGCCTTGTTGAAAGGCTTTCGCGATTGTTGTTGAGCAGCCGGAAAGGGCCGTTGCGCGACTGTGTACGAAATAGTACGTTCACGTCAAGGCGCGTCTTTCATCAACCACAACGGACCTTCAAGGGGGGAAGACATGGACAAGGCCGAACGGGCTGCCGGCAGCCTGGCGAAATCCATTGCCACCGTATCGATCAGCGGCAATCTGACCGGCAAGCTGGAAGCGGCTGCGACCGCCGGCTTTGACGGGGTGGAGATATTCGAGAACGACCTGCTGACCTTCGACGGCAAGCCCGCCGATGTGCGCCGGATCGCCGCCGATCTGGGCCTGACCATCACCATGTTCCAGCCCTTCCGGGATTTCGAGGGCATGCCCGGCACCTTGCGCACCCGCACGTTTGAGCGGATGCAGCGCAAATTCGACGTGATGGAAGAACTGGGCACCGATCTGCTTCTGGTCTGTTCCAACGTCTCCCCGCAATCCCTGCCCGAGCGGGGGCGCATCGTTGATGATTTCCGCGAATTGGGCGATCTGGCGGCGGCGCGGGGCTTGCGGGTCGGGTACGAGGCGCTGGCCTGGGGCCGGCATGTGCATGACCACCGCGATGCCTGGGATATTGTCCACCGCGCCAACCACCCGAATATCGGCCTGATCCTGGACAGTTTCCATTCCCTGGCGCGCAATGTGCCGATCGACAGCATCCGGGATATCGATCCGGCCAAGCTGTTCATCGTGCAGATCGCCGACGCGCCCCGGCTGGAGATGGACCATCTGTATTGGAGCCGGCATTTCCGCAACATGCCGGGCCAGGGCGATCTGCCCATCACCGATTATGTCCGCGCCCTGATCGCCATTGGCTATCGCGGACCTTTGTCGCTGGAAATCTTCAACGACCGGTTCCGCGCCGGATCGGCATCCGGCATCGCGCTGGATGGCTATCGCTCCTTGAAACTGGTGGAAGATGAAGCGCTGGCCAAACTGAAACGGCCCGCCACCATGCCGCCGCGTATCAACGTGACCGGCGTGGAATTCATCGAATTCGCCACCACGGAGGAGGAGGCGGGGCCGCTCGGCAGCATGCTTGCCGCCATGGGCTTTGAGCCGGTGGGGCAGCATGTGACCAAGGCCGTCACCCACTGGCAGCAGGGCGATATCAACATCGTGTTGAATTGCGAGACGGAGGGGTTTGCCCACAGCCATTCCATCGTGCATGGCGCATCCGTCTGCGCGCTGGCCCTGCGGGTGCGGGACGTGCCAGCGGCCCTGGCACGGGCGGATTCGCTGCGCATCCCGCGCTTCGCCCAGGCGGTTGGGCCGGGTGAAATGGATATACCCTGTGTGCGCGGCGTCGGTGGCAGCCTGATCTATTTCATCGAGGATGGCACCCAGGATCAGGTCTGGCGCAATGATTTCCAGCCCCTGACCGGTGACAGGGTGACGGGGGCCGGCCTGACCCGCATCGACCATATCGCCCAGGCCATGGGGTACGAGGAATTCCTGTCCTGGCTGCTGTACTATTTCGCGCTGTTCGATGTGACCAAGACGCCGCAGCTGGAAATCGCCGATCCGCTGGGCATCGTCCATAGCCAGGCGATCGAGAATGCGGACCGGTCTTTCCGCATCACGCTGAACGGATCGGCGGCGGCGCAAACCCTGACATCGCGGTTCCTGAACCATTATCTGGGGGCCGGCGTGCAGCATGTGGCGCTGGCCACCGATGATATCTTCGCCACCGCCAAGGCGCTGCAGGAACGCGGGCTGGAACGGCTGCCCATTCCGCGCAATTACTATGATGATATCGAAGCGCGCTTCGGCCTGGATGCGGAGCTGGTGGAGAAGCTGGCGGCACACGACATCCTGTATGATCGGACGGAAGAGGCGGAATTTTTCCAGCTCTATTCCCGTGCCTTTGCCAAACGCTTCTTCTTCGAATTCGTGCAACGGCGCGGGTACGACGCCTATGGTGCCGCCAATGCCGCCGTGCGGCTGGCGGCGCAGTCCCGCTTCAACACCGACACGGTTTACTGACGGGGGATAACACCCCGGCAGACCAAAAAGAAAAACGGGAGGAAACATGTCTATCTGGACGCGCGCCCTGATGCTGGGTGCCGCCTGCCTGTCGCTTTGCCTGCCTGCATCGGCGCAGGTGGTGCAGGTGGAAGGCGGGATGATGGAAGGCAGGCTGCTGGATAGCGGCGTCAACGCCTTTCTGGGCGTTCCCTTTGCCGCCCCGCCGCTGCGGGAACTGCGCTGGCGACCGCCGCAGCCGGTTTCCCCCTGGAAGGGCGTGCTGCATGCCGACCGTTTCGCGCCCATGTGCCTGCAACCCATGCGCGGTTCCACCATCAACCATTATTTCGGGCATGAGGCGATCAGCGAGGATTGCCTGTACCTGAATATCTGGGCACCGAAGGAACCGGCCCCGCCCGGCAAACCCTATCCGGTGATGGTTTGGATCTATGGCGGGGCATTCAATGTCGGCTCTGCCAGCATGCCCAATTATTCCGGGGAGTTTCTGGCGAAACAGGGTGTTGTCTATGTGGCGCTGTCCTATCGCGTGGGCACATTGGGCTTTCTGGCCCACCCGGAACTGACGGCGGAAGGCGGCGGCCATTCGGGCAATTACGGGCTGATGGACCAGATCCAGGGGCTGCGCTGGGTGCGTGACAATATCGCCGGCTTTGGCGGCGATCCCGGCAATGTCACCCTGGTCGGGCAATCGGCGGGGTCCATGTCCATCGGGTTGCTGATGGCCAGCCCGGTGGCCAAGGGCCTGTTCCAGCGCGCCGTGGGGATGAGCGGCAGCCCCTTTGGTGCCCTGCTGCCCCCGCTGCCGCTGGCGGACGCAGAGGCCGATGGCAAGCGCTTGCAGGAAGCGCTGAAGGCCGGATCGCTGGCCGACATGCGGGCCCTGGCCGGTGACCGCATCATCGCCACACCCCTGCCCCGCCGGTCCCCCATCGTGCTGGATGGCACGGTGCTGCCCCTGCCGCCCGATCAGGCAATGCAGGGCGAGGGTCACAGCGATGTGCCGGTGATGATCGGCTTCACCCGGGATGAGAGCTTCCGCAGCCTGGGAAATCCCGCCGATGTGCCAGCCTATCAGGCGCTGGTGAAGGCCAGCTTTCCCGGCATGGCGGACAAGGTGCTGAAGGCCTATGCGGTGAAGGAAGCGGCGGATATCCGCCGGGCCGTTACCGACATTCAGCGCGACGCTACCTTGGGCCGCCAAGTCGCCGCCTGGGCGCGGGTGCAGAAGCAGCCGGCCTATGTCTGGCTGTTCAACCGGCGTCATCCCTATGTGCCCGGCATCGGTTTTGCCGATCATGACCCGGCAACTGTCGGTGCCTATCACACAGGCGATGTGCCTTACTGGTTGGGCACGCTGGACGCGCTGAACCTGTTCCGTCGCACGCGTGACTGGCAGCCGGTGGATATGGCACTGGCCGCCCGGATGCAGGGGATGCTGATATCCTTCGCCAAGGGCAATGCACCATCCCCCGACTGGCCCCGTTTCGACCCCAAGCGCCCCCGCCTGATGGAATTGGGTGAACAGGTGCGGGTGGCGGATTGGCCCCATTACGCCACACTGGATTTGCTGGCCGGATGGGAAGCACCGGCACCAGCCCCCACAACCACCCCCCGTGTACGGGATTAAAAGGCGAACATCATGAAACGCATCATCCTTTTGCTGCTGATCCTGTTCGCCCTGCCCGCCACGGCGGCAGAACCCATTCCCGCCCCTGCCCTGCGCCTTGTGCTGCAAGCGCATGTGACCATCGCCCCGGCGGTGGAGGTGGGGGACAGCGATTATGGCAAGCGTCGCTTCATCCCCATCACCGGCGGCAGCTTCACCGGCGATGGCATCAAGGGGGACGTCATGGCGGGCGGTGCCGACTGGCAGATTGACCGACCGGACGGGGTGCGGGAGCTTGAGGCGATCTATTCCCTGCGCACCGATGATGGCGCTGTCATCATCGTTCACAATAAGGGGATTTCCGTGCCCGATCCGCGCTATCTGATGACCACACCGGCCTTCCATGCCCCCGCCGGCAAATATGAATGGCTGAACCGCCGCATCTTCGTCGGGCGCGTCACCCCGGTTCCCGGTGGCGGAGCGGTGATCATCAGCGTCTTTGCCGCAGAAAACTAAAACCCTCTTCAAAACGGGCGGGGCCACATTATCCTGTGGCCCCCTTTCCAATCACCCAGACGGTCCCTTCATGAACGCCCCGGCCCCCAAGTCGAAATCGGCAGCTCCGGCCCGCAATCCCCGCGCGGCTGAAGCCGAGGAGACCAAGGCCAATATCCTGGCCGTGGCCCGGCAGGAATTTGCCGATAAAGGGTTGATGGGGGCCCGCATCGATGAGATTGCGGAGAAGACCGACACCTCCAAACGGATGATCTATTATCATTTCGGTTCCAAGGAGGGCCTGTATCAGGCCGTGCTGGAACAGGCCTATATCGCCATCCGTGATTCGGAAGCAGCATTGCCCATTCTGGATGTGGGGGCCGAAGAAGCGCTGAAGGCCCATATCCGCCTGACCTTCGACCATCATTTCAAGAACCCGGAATTTGTCCGGCTGGTGATGAACGAGAATATCCTGCACGGGGCCTTCATCGGCCATGTGGAGGGGATCAAGCGCCGCAGCCAGAACGTGATCCAGGGGCTTCAGGCCATTCTGGACAAGGGCGTTGCCGAAGGTCTGTTCCGGGCGGGCATCGACCCGGTGGAACTGCACATGACCATCAGCGCGCTCTGTTTCTACAATGTCTCCAACCGCTACACCTTCTCCCAGATTTTCAACTGCGACCTGGGCTCTGAAGAGGCGGCGGCGCGGCGCAAGGAGCAGGTGGTGGATATCGTCCTCACCTGGTGCCGGCAGGGCTGAACCGCCGCAATCGCGCCCTTTCCCATCATCTGCGATGAAACGCACTGCGGCATAACAATCGCGATTGACGACGTACGAACTGTTTCGTACATTAACTGCACACAAAGAATGACAGGGTGCTCTGGCGACAAAAAAGCCGGCCCCGCATAAGCAAGAATATTGGCCGGGGGGAAGTATGAAGCGTTCCATCACCGTCCTGTCCGCCATCTGCTGCCTGTCCGTCCTGCCGGCCATTCCGGCCCAGGCGGCAGGGGAAGGTGCCGTCATCGCGGCCAATGCCGCGATCGGCGCCTCCGTCCAGCAGGTCGGGGCGGACACGTTTTCCAGCGCCACCGTTCCGTTTGCCGATGGTGTCACTGGCCTGCCGGACACGGTTTACAAAACCGTGCCAGGCTATCGCCCGTTGAAGCTGGACCTGTTCCTGCCGGCGGGTGCGGGGAAGGATGGCAAAACCCATCCCGTCATCGTCTATATCCATGGCGGCGGCTGGATGGGGGGCGGCCCAAGGCGCAGTGCTGCGTACCAGGATTGGCCCAAGGTGTTGGCCTCCATCGCCGCCAAGGGCTATGTCGTCGCCTCCGTCGGCTATCGTTTTTCCGGTGAGGCACCTTTTCCCGCCGCCGTGAAGGATGTGAAATCGGCCATCCGCTGGCTGCGCGCCAATGGTGGGCGCTATGGTGTTGATGCTGACCGGTTTGCCATTTGGGGTCAGTCGGCTGGCGGGCATCTGGCGGCCCTGGTCGGCACCAGTTGCGGCGACCCCGCCTTCGCAGAGGATGCGCCGGCAGCGGCCCGCCCGGCAACGGTGGAAACCGTGCCCACCGGGGCCGGGGTCGCGGGCCAGATATCGGATTGTGTGCAGGCCGTGGCGTCCTGGTACGGCATCTATGATCTGGCCACCATGCCCAGCTATCTGAGCAAGGACGCCCCGCCAACGGAGCCGCTGCGCCTGTTCCTGGGTTGTGGTGCCGCCGGATGCGACGCCGAACGCACCCGCATGGCATCGCCCATTGCCCATATCCAGCCCAAGGCACCGCCTTTCCTGCTGCTGCACGGACAGGATGACAGCGTGGTGCCAGTGGCCCAACAGGAACGTTTCGCCACAGCCCTGGCCGCCGCCAAGATTTCCGTGAAGACACGGGTATTCGACGGGGTCAACCACAGCTGGATCGCCGAGAAGCCGGAACGCACGGCGGAAGTCAGCCGGCAGGCATTGGCCGATACGGTGGATTTTATCGCGGCGAGCCTCGGCAAGAACTGAGCCGCCACCCATTACCCGTTTGACCACAGCAAAACAGAGCCGGGGCCCCACGCCGTTGCCGGAGGGGGAGCCCTGTGCCGACCACAGGGAGGAAGTAGGAATGAACAGGCAGAAAAACCGCCCGCCGGCGCGTGGCTGGCTGCGCACCACCACGGCGCGCAGCACATTGGCCATGGTCGCCGGCCTGCTGGCAACCAGCCCGGCATTCGGTCAGACAGCGGATGCCGGCAAGGACGAACCGATGGAAGAGATCGTCGTCACCGGCTCCCTGATCCAGCGGCCCAACAATGTCGCCGTCAGCCCGATCACCACAGTCTCCACCGAAGCGATCAAGGAAAGCGGGCAGGTGGAACTGGAAGGGGCGCTGAACCAGTTACCCTCCTTCACCGCCGCCGGCACGTCCAGCACAGGGGGCCAGGGCGGCGGCGGGCGCGCCTCCCTCAACCTGCGCGGCTTGGGGGCCAACCGCAATCTGGTGCTGTTAAATGGCAAGCGTCTGCCGCTGTCGGACATTAACGGTACCGTGGATATCAATATCCTGCCGGAAGCCATTATCGGCAGTGTGGATGTGATCACCGGCGGCGCATCCGCCATCTATGGTTCCGACGCCATGTCGGGCGTGGTCAATTTCAAGACCATCCAGCCCTTTGACGGTGTGCGTGCCGATGTGCAGTTCGGCCAGGATGAACGCGGCGACGTGTTAAAAAAATCCGCCTCCGTCACCATGGGCAGCAGCTTCGGCGAAGATCGCGGCCATTTCCTGTTCACCGCCAGCTATACGGACCGGCCCGGTCTGGATGGGTCCAAGCGTTCCTTCTTCTCCCAGGTGACACCGTCCTCTTTCATTGGTACCGGCACCTATGTGCCCAATGCCAGCAACCTGCCCACGCAGGCCGCCATCAACAGCGTGTTTGCCAATTATGGCGTCACTTCCACTGTCGGGCGCACACTCAATCTCGGGTTCAACAATGATGGCAGCCTGTTCGTGCAGACAGGGGCCGTGAACTACAAGGGCCCCACGGACAGCGATGGCTATGCGGTCATCGGCGGCAATGTGCGCATGCCGGTAGGCCAGCAGGTGCAGTTCCAGAACTCGCTGGAACGTAAAACGGCCTTCGGTTCCTTTGATTATGAACTGACGGAGGATATCACCGCCTATGGGCAATTCATGTATGTCGACAGCACGGTGAACACCGAAAGCGGCGGCAGCCTGACCCAGATCGGCACCCTGACCACCATCCCCGTCACCAACCCCTTCATCCCCAATGATTTGCGCAGCATCCTGGCATCCCGCCCCAACCCCAACGCCGCCTTCACCTGGAACGGGCGTTATGTCGGCATCCCGGAAAAGAACTGGGATGAACAATATACCGTCAGCCAGTATGCGCTGGGCTTGAAGGGGGAACTGGGCGGTTCCTGGAAATGGGATCTCTATGGTTCTTACGATGAGAGCAGGCACGATCAGACGCTTTACAATGCCGTGCTGAAAAGCAAGGTGCAGACCTTGCTGAATGCTTCTGATGGCGGGAACTCCATCTGTGCCGGCGGCTTCAACCCGTTCGGCAGCGCCAATGCCAGCAGCCTTTCCGATGCCTGCGTCGCCTATATGACCAAGACGGCGACGAGTGTGGAAAAGCTGACGCAGAGCCAGGTGCAGGCCCAGCTTTCCGGGCCCGTAGTGGAACTGCCAGCCGGGCCTTTGCAGGTGGCGCTGCTCACCTCCTACCGCCGCAATACCTATGATTACGCACCCGACAGCGATCTGGCGGCGCAGAATATCGAGGCGGTGACCGCATCGGCCGCCGCCAGCGGCGCCATCAACCTGAAGGAAATCGCCGGGCAGGTGGATATCCCGCTGATCAGCGGGGCGGAATTTGCCGAGGAACTGGGGCTGGGTGCCGCCGCGCGCTATTCGGATTATTCCACCACCGGCAGCGTCACCAGCTATGAGGCTGACATTCGCTGGAAGCCGGTGCGGGCGTTGATGCTGCGCGGTTCATATCAGCGCGCGGTGCGCGCACCCAATATCGGCGAACTGTTCTCCCCCCCCACCGGTACGCAGGTGCAGTTCGGCACGCCCCCCGCGTCGGTCGGCGATCCGTGCGATGTGCGCTCCGTCGCGCGGACCGGTGCCGGTGGTGCGCAGGTCCGGGCGCTGTGTATCGCCCAGGGCGTGCCATCCAACGTGATCGACACCTACACCTTCCCCACCACGGCCACCGGCGGCACCATCCGCGGCAACCAGGAACTGACACCGGAAAAGGCCAATACCTTCAATATCGGCGGTGTTTTCACGCTGCCGGGCGACAGCGCGTGGTACAGCGGCACCACCATTTCGGTCGATTACTTCAACATCAAGATCAAGGAGGTGATCTCCTCCGTCCCTGGTCTGACGGCCCTGTCCAAGTGCTATAATCTGGATGGTTCCAACTCCACCTATACCGCCAGCAACCCCTTCTGCCAGTTGTTGACGCGCGATGCGCAGGGACAGTTGCAGGATGTCAGCCTGCCCTATCTGAACCTGGGCGGCCTGCAGACAGACGGTATCGATGTGCAGGTGAACTGGGCCGTCAATCTGGATGAAGCGGGTGTCGACCTGGGTGATTCCAGCGCTGAGGTCTATGTCACCCCCGTCCTCGGCTGGGTGAACCATTACAAGATCCAGACGCTGCCGGGTTCCGCGTACGAGGATTATGTGAATACCAGCACGCTGGGCCGGGCCCTGCCGCGCTGGAAGGCGCTGACCACCGTCGGCTATCGTTCCGACCTGTTCGGGGTCGGCCTGCGCTGGCGTTACCAGGGCGCGATGGAAGATGTCACCGCCGTGACCACCCCATCCAATCCCGCCCAGGGCGTACCGGCCTATAACCTGTTCGATCTGTTCGGCAATCTGCATGTGTCGGAGAATATCGAATTGCGGGCCGGCGTCACCAACCTGTTCGACAAGGGCCTGCCCATCGTGGCCAGTTCGCAGAACAGCACCGATGTTGCCGTCTATGATGCGGTTGGACGGTCATACTATGTCGGGCTGAAGGCTAAGTTTTAAACTAGCGGCGCAGTCGGGATGCCTGAACCAGGGGGTCCGCCATATTGGCGGGCCCCTTCTTCATTCAGCATCCGATATCAAACCAATCTCCCTTGATCGCCGGGCGGGCGCATCCGTGCCCTTGGCTTAACGCCGCACGAGCGCCGGGCTGGCGGTCGCCAGCCTCATATCCGCCAAGGGTCAAACCCTCGGCGGATTGGTATCAGCTGCCCTTGACCACACCTGGATAACGGAGCGCGTCGACAATCATTTTAAAGGCGGGCAGGTTCTGTCGCCGGCTGGGATAATAGATGAAATAGCCGGCAAAGGGCGGCGACCATTCATCCAGAACACTGACCAGACGACCGGCAGCAAGATGCTGGCTGACAAGGTCTTCAGGCATATAAGCGATGCCATATCCGTTCAACGTGGCATCGACCATGGCATAATTGTTGTTGAAGGTAAGCTGTCCATCAACCCGCACGCGCAGTTCCTGTCCGTCTTTTTCAAATTCCCAGGCATACAGGCCGCCAAAGGTTGATTGGCGCATGTTGATGCAGTTATGGCCGATCAGATCATGCGGATGGTGCGGAACGGGGCGCCCCCTAAAATAGGTCGGTGACGCAACGGCAATCAGCCGCCAGTCCGGCCCGATCCGTACCGCGATCATGTCCTTCTGAACACTTTCGCCCAAACGCACCCCCGCATCGAACCCGTCTTCCACAATATTGCGCAGGCCGTTATCGATGCTGAATTCGATGCCGATATCGGGATATGCCGCAATGAAGGGCCGCAATTTCGGCCAAACAACGCTTTCCATCGCATAATCGGACAGGGTGATGCGAACCCTGCCCGCCGGCTTGTCGCGATATTCCATCAAGGCGGCGATTTCCGCCTCAATCTCCGAAATGCGCGGCGCCATTGACTGGCGCAGCCGCTCCCCCGCCTCTGTTGTGGCCACGCTGCGGGTGGTCCGCGTCAACAGACGAATACCCATCCGGGCTTCCAGTTGCTTGATCGTGTGGCTGAGGGTGGATTGCGAGATCCCCAGCTTCGCCGCCGCACGGGTGAAACTGCGTTCCTCTGCCACCGCCAGGAACCAGAGCAGATTGTTGAAATCTTCCTTGGCCATCGCCCTTGCTCCCCAACTGCGTCCTGCAGATTTATAGGGAAAATCGATAAATACAAGAGACGGATTGCGGATAATCCAAATAATTGCGGGGCATTATAGTAGGGCCTGGATGAAGCTGCCCCCTCCCCCCACAGACAGCATCCGGCACGCTGAAGCCGGGCCGATAGGTGATGCATGGACCCGACTTATGATGAAACAGTGGCAAGATCGGCACCCGCCTGGGGTGCGGTATTGTCCATGGCCCTCTGCGTGGCGGTGCTGATCGCTTCTGAATTCATGCCGGTCAGCCTGCTGACGCCGATTGCCGGCGATCTGGGAATGA